>Ga0208643_1000485_pt1 | contig 26464 bp, 20 predicted proteins | sample VirMetDEL_Nov_12_FD_184516 | JGI IMG/M metagenome (GOLD analysis project Ga0208643, IMG submission 184516) | Aqueous microbial communities from the Delaware River and Bay under freshwater to marine salinity gradient to study organic matter... | ecosystem: Environmental > Aquatic > Marine >... | reverse complement strand
ATCGGCTTTACAAAGATGGCCGGTGATGTTGCCCAAGGTGCAAAAGGCGTAGTGACCTTTTTTGGTATCGCCATTGCCATTACAACCTTGATGGTATTTTGGTTTTGTCGTTCACTAGCGTTAACTATTTTACCTATTTCTTGTTCACTTATTGCTGTTGTTTGGCAGTTAGGTATGTTGTCAACACTTGGCTTTGGTTTAGACCCAATGTCAATATTAGTGCCATTTCTCGTCTTTGCCATAGGTGTTAGTCACGGTGTACAGATGATTAATTCTGTCTCCAAAATGGTCAACAGTGGCAAAACAAGCAAACAAGCAGCACAGCTAAGTTTTAGGGTGTTATTAGTGCCAGGCGGTATTGCCTTATTGTCAGATACTGTTGGTTTTATGACCTTGCTATCTATTGATATTGGCATTATTCGTGAACTTGCCATTACAGCATCACTGGGTGTTGCGATGATTATCTTAACTAATTTAGTCTTACTACCGCTGTTAGTTTCTTATATTCATGTGCCGAAAATTGAAAAACAAAAGCAAGCAAATGCCAGATCCTCTTCTGATGGTATATGGCATTTTATGTCAGCATTTGCTACACGTAAGTTTGCCATCGTGATATTAGCTGTTACCGCGGTGCTTTATTTGGTGGGTTATCAAAATGCCCAAAACATGAAAATAGGCGAGCTACATGCAGGTGCGCCGTCGTTACATGAAACATCACGATATAATCAAGATACATTTTTAATTACCGACAGATACGCCATTAGTGTTGATTATATGTCAGTGATTGTTGAAACAACGGCCGATGCCTGTACTTATTATGATTACATGGATGTTATTGATAGATTTCAATGGCGTATGGAAAATATTGAGGGTGTACAATCTGCTGTTAGCTTAGCGTCAATAGCTAAGTTGGTTAACTCTGGTTACAACGAAGGTAATCCGAAATGGCGGGTTTTATCACGTAATCAACAATCCCTAGTACAATCCATTGCGCGCGTGCCATCGTCGAGTGGTTTACTTAATAGTGATTGTAGCGTCATGCCGGTGATTTTGTTCTTAGAAGATCATAAAGCTGAAACGATTAATCGTGTCGTTGATGCTGCGAAGCAAGTCGCTAGTGAATTAGATAGCGATAATTTATCATTCAAGCTTGCTTCTGGTCCCGTTGGCGTAATGGCAGCCACTAATGAAGCTGTAGAAGCTGCTCAAATACCTATGATGCTCTATGTTTACGGTGCAGTAATAATTTTATGTTTACTAAGCTTTAGAAGCCTAAGAGCAACCATCGCAGTAGTTATGCCACTGTATGTTGTTTCAACGTTAGCGCAATGGTTAATGACGGAATTGAACATTGGTCTAACCGTATCAACGCTTCCGGTAATTGCCTTAGGTGTAGGTATTGGTGTTGATTACGGTATTTATATTTTGTCTACCATGAGTGTCAAGCTTCGTAATGGCGCTAGCGTGCAAAGTGCTTATTTTGATGCACTTAAAGAGCGCGGTAGTGCGGTATTAATTACCGGTGTTACTCTGGCTATTGGTGTATCAACTTGGTTCTTCTCTGATTTGAAATTCCAAGTGGATATGGGCATATTATTAACCTTTATGTTTTTAGTTAATATGATCGCCGCTGTACTGGTATTACCAGCTATAGCAGCATTTCTATGGCCACAACGAAAATAAATGTTAATTTAATTAAAAAATAATTATGCATAAATACACAAGAAAATGACCGAAAGGTCATTTTCTATTTATAACTAATGAATAAACACTTAAATGTTGTCCCTGTTACTGCCCTGATGCGCCATTTTTAAAGTAATATATCTAAAATATTGCTCGCAATCGCTTAAGTTTATTAATAAAATCGCCTCTATAGTCTATTCTTTTTAAAAAGACTAAAAAATAATAATTATTTCAAGCGTTTTATCCAAAAAGGAAAAAGGCATGGCGTTAGTAGACGGTTTACCTTCAGTGATACTTTCGAACGTAGCACAGTTAATACAACAAAAAGTTCCAGCGAAAACAGCTCCGCTCGTTAATCAATTTGCTGAGTTGCTTTATAACAATATTTCAACCTTAGATTTAGACCATAGAAATGACAGTGACATGTACGGTGCCACACTAAGTCTTTGGAATACGCTAAACGATCATCAAGATGATAAACCCGTGATTAAAGTGTTTAATCCACAGGTCTCAAAAAATGGCTGGAAATCTAGTCATACTATTATCGAAATTATTGTCCGAGATATGCCATTTTTAGTTGATTCTGTGCGCATAGCGTTAAGTCGATTAAATCTAACACCACATTTAATGCTAAATTCGCCGATTAAAATTGTTCGCGATAACAGTAAAAATATCACCAAACTTTCTTCATCGGTTGATCAGTCTTTCAAATCTACATCGGTAGAAACGGTGTTTTTTATTGAAATTGATCGTCAAAATGATGCCTCAGTATTAACAAATATCGCTAAAGAACTGCACTCTGTGGTCAGTGATATTGCGGTTACCGTCAATGACTGGCAGCCAATGCAAGCACGTTTACGCAGTGTTATCGATGAAGTTAAGCAAGCAAAGTCTTTACCTTGTTCACAAGAAGAGCATAAAGATAGTATTAACTTTTTAGAATGGATGTTAGCAGATAATTTTACCTTACTTGGCTATCGTTCATACCATGTTAAAACCTTGAAAGGTGATATGGCATTGGCCGCTGATGTTAAATCTAGCTTAGGCTTGATGAATCAGTACGATGGCACTAAAGAACGTCTTATTTCTGGGTTAAGCGAATCGGCACGTAAAATTGCTCTAGGCGATAACTTACTGATCTTAACTAAAACAAACGCAAAATCGCGCGTACATCGACCAGCACACCTTGATTATATTGGTGTTAAACGTTTTGATGATAAAGGTAATGTTATCGGTGAAGAGCGCTTTGTTGGCTTATTTGGTTCGGCTTACTACACTAACAGTGCGTTAGACCTACCTTTGATCAAATCGAAAGTCGCAGATGTTTGCGACAACTCAGGTTATGCTAAAGGCACTCATGCTTATAAGGCACTGATCAACATTCTTGAAACTTACCCACGAGATGAAATTTTACAAAGCTCACCTGCTGAACTATTGCGAAATGTTATGGGTATATTCCAGATGCAAGAGCGTGATTACTCAGGCTTATTCATGCGTCGCGATGCCTTTGACCGCTTTTATTCTTGTATGGTTTATGTGCCACGTGAGCGTTACAACACGGCGCTACGTATTAATACGCAAAAATTATTACAAGAAGCACTAGGTAGCGAAGAAGAAGTAGAATTTACAACATATTTCTCAGAGTCAGCGCAAGCGCGGACACACTATATCGTTAGAGTTAATTCGACAAAAGCAGACATTAATGTGAAAGAAATTGAAAAAAATCTAAATCATGCCGCACGCAGCTGGGATGATAACTTAGCTGACGCGTTAAATTCGCACAAAGGTGAAGCGAAAGGCAAGGCACTAAGTCGAAAATATATTAGCTTTCCTCAAGCCTATAAGGATGAAGTACTTCCAGGTACCGCAATTGTTGATATTGAAAAGTTTGAAGCCTTATCTGCTAATAACCAACTTGAAATGCTGTTTTATCAGCCTCAAGAGGAAGATGCAAATAGCCGATTTGTTAAATTAAAGCTATTCCATTCAGGAGAGCCATTACATTTATCAGATGTTTTACCGATGTTAGAAAACTTTGGTTTACGTGTTATTGGTGAAAGCCCTTATGCGGTAAAAACTGACAATGGAGAAGTTTATTGGATTTTAGACTTTTCAATGTTGTTAACGGGTGAAGGTAAATTTAACTTAGAAGTCGTTCAAAGCTTATTCCAAGATGCGTTTGCTAAAGTTTGGTCTGGACAATTAGAAGATGATGGCTTTAACCGCTTAATTTTGGGTGCCGAATTAGGTGGCCGTGAAGTATCAATTGTTCGTGCGTATGCTAAATATGAGCGCCAAATTGGTGGTACATTTAGCCAAAATTATATTGAAGATACTTTTGCTCGCTATCCTGATATTGCCGAGCTTTTGATCAAGCTATTTAATTTACGTTTTTCGCCAGCCAAAAAACTTAACGAAAAAGCGATAGAAAAAGTATTGGTCAGCATTGAAACATCTTTAGACAATGTCGCTAATTTAGATGATGACCGTATTATTCGACGTTTTGTTGAAATGATTAATGCTACTATTCGTACTAACTATTTCCAACCACATCCAGTGACAGGCGAAAAATCTTATATTTCATTCAAGATTTTACCTGCTCAAATTACCGATGTGCCTTTACCTTTGCCTAAGTACGAAATATTCGTCTATTCACCGCAAGTAGAAGGTGTGCATTTACGTGGTGGTAAAGTTGCTCGAGGTGGTTTGCGTTGGTCTGACCGTCGTGAAGATTTCCGCACAGAAGTATTAGGTCTAGTAAAAGCACAACAAGTTAAAAATACGGTGATTGTGCCAGTTGGTGCAAAAGGTGGCTTTGTTTGTAAGCAGCTACCAAACGGCGATAGAAATGAAATATTTGAAGCTGGTAAGGAATGTTACCGTACTTTCATTCGAGGCTTGTTAGATATTACTGACAATATTGTTGGCGGTGAAGTTGTACCGCCAGTAAATGTAGTACGTCATGACGAAGATGACCCATATTTAGTTGTTGCTGCCGATAAAGGTACGGCAACGTTTTCAGATATTGCTAATGGCATTTCTGATGAATTTAACTTTTGGTTGGGTGATGCATTTGCTTCCGGCGGTAGTGTTGGTTACGACCATAAAGGCATGGGCATCACGGCAAAAGGTGCTTGGGAATCTGTAAAACGTCATTTCCGTGAAATGGACATTGATTGTCAGACAACTGATTTTACCGTCGTTGGTGTCGGCGATATGGCAGGCGATGTGTTTGGTAATGGTATGTTGCTATCAAAGCACATTCGTTTACAAGCCGCATTTAACCATCTGCATATTTTTATTGATCCTAACCCTGATGCTGCATCTACCTATGTAGAGCGTGAGCGTTTATTTAATCTTCCTGGTTGTTCTTGGGAAGATTTTGATATGTCGTTGGTATCAGAAGGCGGTGGCTTATTTAATCGTTCTGCGAAGTCTATCAAATTAACGCCGCAAATTAAAAAAATGATTGGTACACAAAAACAAACCATGGCGCCAAACGACTTGATTCAAGCGATATTGAAAATGAAAGTCGACTTGTTTTGGAATGGCGGTATCGGCACTTATGTTAAAGGTTCGAAAGAGTCGCATTTAGAAGTGGGTGACCGCGCAAATGACTCACTACGTATTAACGGTGTTGAACTCAAAGCCAAAGTTGTTGGTGAAGGTGGTAACTTAGGTTTAACACACTTAGGTCGTATTGAGTTCGCCGCTAAAGGTGGTCGTCTTAATGCTGATTTTGTTGATAACGCCGGTGGTGTAGATTGTTCAGATAACGAAGTAAACATCAAGATTTTACTTAATGGTCTTGTGCAAAATGGCGATTTAACCGTTAAGCAACGTAATAAAATTCTTTATGACATGACCGACGAAGTCGGTGAGATTGTTATTGATGATTGTTATCGTCAAACTCATTCATTGTCGATAACTGAATTACGTGGTGGTAGTGCATTAAAAGAGCAAGCACAGTTTATTACCGAATTAGAACGTTCAGGTAAGCTCGACCGAAACTTAGAATTTATCCCGAGCGACGAAGAAATTGCTGAACGTTTAGCATTAGGTAAAGGCTTAACACGCCCAGAGCTTTCGGTATTACTTGCTTATAGTAAAATGGTATTAAAAGAAGAACTTGTTTGTCCTGAAATTACCGACAACGAATTTCATCAGAGTTTGTTAATTGGCGCGTTTCCTAAAAAGCTACAAGACAATTACAGTGATCAAATGCAAGATCACCCACTAAAAGCTGAAATTATTGCCACTAAATTGGCCAATAATATCGGTAATGATATGGGCTTTAACTTTGTTCACCGTATGAAAGAAGAAACCGGCGCAACAACATCTGAAATTGCTAACTGTTATGCCATGTCGAGCGCTGTGTTTGAGTTATCAGATATTTGGAAGCAGATCAGCGATTTAGATAACAAGATTTCGACCGCTATCCAAACTGAAATGTTATTCCAATTGCGCAGAACAGTGCGTCGTGCAACACGTTGGTTCTTACGTCATCGTAATAAAGCATTGAACATTGGCGAGTCAATTGCTTTCTATCATGCAACATTTGCCGCTTTGTCGAATAATATAACGGCCTATATGGTTGAAGATGAAGCAGAGCAAATCAAACGTGTCGAAAATGATTTAATTAAGGCAGGGGCGCCAGAGTCAGTTGCCTTGAGAATTTCATTATTGAGCACCTTGTTCTCGGTGATGGATTTAGCCGAAATCTCAAAATCTGAGTCAGTGCCAACTGAATTAGCGACTGATTTGTACTTTAAGCTTGGTGCGAGATTAGACTTACATTGGTTCTTAGACCAAATTACCTCTCAACCTGTTTCGAACCACTGGCAAGCACTTGCTAGAGCTTCATTCAGAGAAGAGCTAGATTGGCAGCAACGTTCATTAACCTCAGTGATATTACGCGGTAATAAAAACTCTACCGATGTTGATGAAATGTTGGAGAATTGGTTTGTTGATAGTGCGCAACCACTTGAGCGCTGGAGACATATTCTTGCCGACTTTAGAATTGGCAAGACTCATGAGTTTGCCAAGTTCTCTGTGGCGTTACGAGAACTAATGTTATTAAGTTTGCACTGTGACCCAGTAAAATAAGTGTTAAGATCCCCACTAAGAGTGGGGATTTTTTTGTCTTCAAGTAAACGTTCACGTGATATCTATGGGCGTTCAGTATTTAATTAAATTAAAGAGGTAGTATGTTTTACTCAGCTATTCGTAAAGTGTTTTTTAAATTCGATCCCGAAGCAATTCACGAGTTGACGATTAAAGGCTTTAAAGCAACCGGTGCTTCGCCGCTTAACATGCTATATAAGCAAACAATACCAAACAAACCTGTTGAAGTGATGGGGATTAAATTTCCAAATCCGGTTGGGCTAGCAGCAGGTTTAGATAAAAATGGTGAATGTATTAAAGCTTTTGAAGCTTTAGGTTTTGGCTTTATTGAAGTCGGAACTGTAACTCCTAGACCACAGCCGGGTAATGACAAGCCAAGAATTTTTAGATTGTCTGAAGCTAATGCCATTATCAATCGTATGGGGTTTAACAATAAAGGCGTTGATTACCTTGTTGATCAAGTGATCAAAGCTAATTACTCGGGTGTTTTAGGTATTAACATCGGTAAAAATAAAAACACACCAGATGAAAATGCCAAAGATGATTATATTCACTGCATGCGCAAGGTTTATGATTTTGCGACTTATATTACCGTGAATATATCGTCACCGAATACGCCAGGTTTGCGCTCATTACAATATGGTGATGCGTTAAATGAGCTATTGTCGGCGTTAAAAGCAGAACAAACCTCGTTAGCTGAGCAATATGGTAAATATGTACCGGTTGCGGTAAAAATAGCGCCTGATTTAAATGCAGAAGAAATCAATTCTATTGCCGAGTGTTTGATCGCTAATAACATTGACGGTGTTATCGCCACCAATACCACCTTAGCTCGAGACAAAGTATCACATTTACCATTTGGCAATGAACAAGGCGGTTTAAGTGGTGCTCCAGTAAAAGAAAAAAGTACTGAAGTGATTCAATTACTCGCAAAAGCGCTTGATAATAAATTGCCAATTATTGGCGTAGGTGGTATTGCCTCTGCTGCTGATGCACAAGAGAAAATAGACGCCGGAGCTAAGTTAGTACAAGTTTATACTGGTTTTATTTATCAAGGACCGCAGCTAATTAAAGACATTGTTAAAACGCTGAACTAATTCAAATATTGAATTTATTAAGCAGAATATACCGATAATAAAAAGGCCGTCATTACACTGACGGTCTTTTTATTATTTTTTACTTGAGCATTAAGTTACTAAGGATTTTGCGTTGAAGACTGTTGCCTTGCGATCCTAACTTCTAAACGTTCTATTCGCTCTATCAGCAGTCGTAAACTGGTGTCAAATTCATTGATACTGGTCGCGGTAAACATTTGTTGTTTATCTCGACTTTTTGCATCGGCATCTAAGGTATTAAGGGCCGAGGATAACTTCTTCACTTCATCTTTTACGCTATTAGCGGCGACCATTTGCTCAGCAACAGCATCAATTGAAAACTCGGTCGCCGTAATTTTGTCTTTCAAACTACTAAGCTGTTTATTTTGCTGACTAACTGCGTCAGTATTTTTTGTCTGTTGAGCGGCTATTTTCTGGCTTTGTGAATTTAGCTCCTTAATTTCTGTTTGATTTTTTCGCCATGCTGATGCCCATAGCTTATCCATCTCTGAAAGCAGCAATTCAGTTTTCTCACTAATGGCTTCTAATTTTATTTTCAACGCTATTGTTGATTCACCTATCTCTTCTCCGGTAGCAGACAGTTGGTTTTCAAGCTGCTGTATACGTTGATCACTGCTACTTAATGCTTGATTGACGGTTAGCTGCTGTTGGTAAAAATACCAACCGGTAGCTGCTAATGCAATGTAGGGCATTAGCATTAATAATGTGCGTAATAAAGAAGATGGCTTTGTCTCCTTTACCGTTGTCTGAGGTGTCAATTTTTTTTGTGTTTTTATCGACGTTTCTCGAGTCATCTTAACTTGATCTCGATCGATCGAAATGGTTGGAATTTCAGGTTCTTCGCGGTTTGACAAGAGAATGTCCTACTAACAATGGCAATAAATTACAGATACCAGTAACTTTATAATATTTAGTAAATTTTGTACAAAAAAAACCGACATATTTGTCGGTTTTTCTTCATATCACCAAACAGCGCTATTTATCGGTCATCAGTAACTTTCGTTATGAACACTTAATACCGCGCGTCCAGAAGGATCAGCATTGTTTTGAAAACTCTCATCCCATGCCAATGCTTCTTGCGTGCTACAAGCAACAGATTTGCCACCGATAACGCAATCAGCCGCCGTGGCTAAGGGAAATTTATCTTCAAAAACACAGCGATAAAAATAAGCTTCTTTACTATCGGGTGTATTGACCGGAAATTTGAAGCTGGCACTGGCAAGTTGTTGATCACTGACTTGTGATTCTACATAGTTTTTTAAGCCATCAATCCAAGAGTAACCTACACCGTCAGAAAATTGCTCTTTTTGACGCCATAATATTTCTTTAGGTAAATACCCTTCAAATGACTCACGTAAAATGGCTTTTTCCATTTTGCCATTGCCGCACATTTTATCTTCTGGATTGATGCGCATAGCAACATCCATAAAGTTTTTATCTAAAAAGGGTACGCGCGCTTCAATGCCCCAAGCCGACATAGATTTGTTTGCACGTAGGCAATCAAACTTATGTAAACGCTCAAGTTTACGCAGTAGCTCTTCATGAAATTCTTGAGCGTTTGGTGCTTTGTGAAAATATAGATATCCGCCGAATATTTCATCTGCACCTTCACCAGAAAGCACCATCTTAATACCCATGGCTTTAATTTTACGCGCCATTAAATACATTGGAGTCGAGGCACGAATGGTGGTGACATCATAAGTCTCTAGGTGATAAATTACTTCTCTTAAAGCATCAATACCTTCTTGCTCAGTAAATACCACACTGTGATGTATGGTCCCTATGCTATCAGCAACGGTTTGCGCTGCGATTAAATCCGGCGAACCCGCCAAACCACAGGCAAAAGAATGCACTTTTGGCCACCAAGCTTCCGATAAATCGTTTTCTTCAATACGTCTAGCAGCAAATTTTTGGGTGATAGCAGAGATTAATGAAGAATCCAAACCGCCTGAAAGCAACACTCCATAGGGTACGTCAGTCATTAAATGACTTTTCACTGAATCTTCTAATGCTTCACGTAGTTTTTCTTTACTGGTGTTGTTATCTTTAATTGCTGAATATTTTTGCCAGTTACGCTGATAATACTTTTCAAGCTTACCAACTCTACTATCCAATATATGGCCAGGAGGAAATTCTGCCACGGTTTTACAAATGGGCATTAAGGCTTTCATTTCTGAGGCAACATAAAAGTTACCTTCATCATCATAACCGGTATATAGCGGAATAATTCCCATGTGGTCACGAGCAATTAGGTAGCTATTATCACGTTCGTTGTATAAACAAAAAGCAAACATACCTTGGAGTTTATCGACAAAATCACCACCAAACTTTTCATACATTGGGATAATGACTTCGCAATCTGATGCTGTTTGAAAGCCATAGTCGGGTGTATGGTGGCTCGACAATGTTTTGTGATTATATATTTCGCCATTAACCGCTAAAACGAGTTTTCCATCGCTGCTATATAGTGGTTGAGCACCATGTTCAGTGTCGACGATTGATAAACGTTCATGGACTAAAATTGCATGTTCATTGTTGTAGATGCCAGACCAATCTGGACCACGGTGGCGAAGTAAACGTGAATATTCTAAAGCTTTCGGACGTAGTGCGTCAGCACCCGTTTTAATATCTAATATACAAAATATCGAACACATTGAAGTGCTACCCCTTTATATTTAAAAAATGACAAATTGTGTGGTTATTACGCTGAGGTGTTTTACCAAAGAGAAATATGCGCGTTGATCTCAGAAAAATATTTTTTGAAAGTATCGCTCAGCAAGATTACTGTCTAGACACTTTGACAGCATTTGATAAAAAATCAATAGAATTTTTACTCTAAATTTTTTAACTTACTAACTCGGGGCATTATCAGTCTCAATAAAATTGATATCAGCCGGATATGTAACTACGCATCATGGTTGAAGGTATCAAGCACTGAATTATATCGACTGAGAAATTGTAGGGCTCTCGCAGCCAACTTTGAGCCTAAAACGGTCTAGATTCTCAGTTATAAAACATTCAACTAAACGCCCAAACTTTGATACGATAGCAGACGTTACGCTTGGAATATCTAACGGTAACTGAATCGAAAAAATCTTCTCTATATTAGATAATAAAGTGTTCTAAATTATCATCTTGAAACTTGAAAAATAAATACTAAAATTTGATTTTAAATACCTAAAGCGGACATTATATTAATACTAATTTGCGTAATTCTTTATGGACTAAATTTAATGTTTCTATTTCGAGTCGATTGCGACATAGAGTATATGCTGTAAGGCGGAAAGGGGGCACTTAGTGATATAGTTTGTTAAGCTTTAAGGGATTGATTTATTCTCTGTCGATTATAAGTTTCAGAAGCTCTTGCCGGTAGTTTTTTCCTATTGAAATATCATAGTCACCTATCAGTAGGTGATCTTTATCAACAGTATCCACTTTAGCCAAATTTACAACGTATGAGCGATGAACTCTAACAAACCCCTTTCCATTTAATCTAGTGTTTATTTGTGTCAGGGTTTGGAGACTCAGTGACTTTTTAGCTCCAACTTGATGTATAACAATATAGTCTCCATAGCTTTTAATAAATATAATATTAGCTAACTGAATTCGCTCCCAACGACTATCTACTCTAATAAATATATAACCAGGCTCAGAAGGTGGAGTTTCAATTTTTTGTTCAAATTGTTCTTCTCTCATCGTTTGAGTGTCAACTTTGGATGTCAACTGACGTTGTTTTGTAGCTTTATTTACTGATTTTAAAAATTTTGGGAGTAAAATAGGTTTAACTAAATAATCTATGGCGTCTAATTGAAAGCCTTTTACTGCAAATTCAGGGTATGCCGTGGTAAATACCACCATTGGTTTGGTTTGTAGGCTATCGACTAACTCTAAACCTGTTATATCAGGCATTTGAATATCAATAAAAAGTAAATCTATGGCATTTTGGTTTAAAAATTCTAGAGCTGTTATTGCATTTTGGAATTTGCCGACTAGGGTTAACGTGGGAACTTTAGAAACATAATCAACCATTAAATTTAATGCACGAGATTCATCATCAACTACTACCGTTTTCAATGTCATGTTAACTCCAGTCGGGCGATAAATTTATTCTGTTTTTGGTACGTATTAAAATTATGTTTGTCAGGATAAATCATTGCTAAGCGCTTTTGTAAATTCTCTAAGCCCAAGCCGGACGATGAAATATCCAAGTTTGATTTAGTTCGTTCTCTTAATTTATCATTTATTACTTCAAAAACCATTGTTCCTTTGTTTACATTTAGTTTAATTGCAATTTCAGTCTTAGCGGCCGGTGTTACTCCGTGTTTAAACGCATTTTCAACTAAGGTTATTAGCAATATAGGCGCTATCTCAAAGTTATCTATTTCTCCTTCTATCGAAAAAGTAACATTCACTTGATCGCTAAAACGCATGTTTAATAGATCTAAATAATTTTCTAAGTACTCAATTTCATTTTCAAGTTGCACTTTATTTGTTTGAGTTTCATAGAGCATATATCGTAATAAATGAGATAACTTTCCGATGCCTGTGGCTGTTTCTTCATCGCCATACTCATATGCAGAGCTATATAAAGTGTTTAGCGTATTAAATAGAAAGTGGGGATGAACTTGGCTTTTTAGCAAAGCGAGTTCTGTTTCGATATGTTGAACTTTTAGCGCTTCTTTTGCTCTTTTTTGAATTATCCAGTTGATACTGGTTTTTAAAACACCTGAAACTAACCAGAAAAAGACATGAACCTTCACATTAAATTGAAATACTACGATGGCAAGTTCGAATAGATTAGGTACGGTCTCACTAGAAAGAAATATGACATCTATTGTTGTTTCAATCGTTGTAACAAGTATCACCGTCAAAACACTGGCAATGCCATATTGAATAATACTTCGAGTCATGAATTTAGTAATTAAAAAGTAATAGTTCAGATAAAAAACAACAGCATTCAACAACATCCCATAATGTAAACTTTGGGAAATGAAGGAGCTAGGTAGTTTTATGTCATCTTGCTCTAATACTAGTATTACTTCAGAGTAGTAGTTGTAAAGGAAGAGCCAAAAAAATATCTGGCTAACAATTATGAGCCCGCGACATAGTCGTTTTTTAGTACTCATGTATAAGATCTATGATGTTCATAATTAATTTAAAGCTTAATAATACCTTGTTTAAGAAATGGTAGCATTGTTATCGATAAAAGAGGCAATAAAGTGGGCAAATGAACTGATATGCAAGATTAACGTTAACACTTTACTTATCGATAGTTTGTGGCTGTTTGTCTGGTCATAGATACCTGTTATCGATTAAACCCCTGAAGCATTTTTTTAGTCATTATATTTAGAGGTAGATTTTTCATTTATTTCGCTACATGAATTTTGCTTTATGCGAGCGGGAAATTATTAACAGAGTCAAAGTTATCATGTTTAAATTAATACAAGTAAAGCGTTATATTTTTATACTTTCTTTAGCAATATTATCTTTCAGCACACTTGCAAAAAACAATCAACTTTCTAATAGTGAAATTGAACAGCTGACACAAAAAATATCAAAAGTTTTACAAGAAGAATACATTTTTCTAGATGATGCTAAAAAAATTGCTGACTTGCTCAATATAAATGTTAAGTCTGGAAAGTATTTTAATTACAACACACCAGAAGAGTTAAGTATAAAGTTAACGGAAGATTTGCGTTCAATTAATAATGATGTTCACTTAAATGTTTTATACACGTCGCCTTCAGTGACAGGTATGAGAATGATAAAACGTGGAGGCTCTGAAGCTAAGATTAGCAAACCGGCTTTACAAACAATGAAGCGTAATAATTTTGGTTTTGAGTCGGTAAAAATACTTGATGGTAATATTGGCTATATCAACCTTACGTCATTTATGAACCCTGATTATGCCGGAGAGACTGCTGTTGCTGCAATGCAGTTTCTCAGTAGCAGCGATGCAATTATATTTGATCTTCGAGAGAACCGCGGTGGGGCTGGTGAGATGTACCAATTGTTGGCAAGTTATCTATTTGATGAAGGGCCTGTACAGCTAAATGAAATCTATTGGCCTAAGGAAGATAGGCGCTACCAAACTTGGACCTTGCCTCATGTGCCAGGAAAACGTTTTCCTAATAAGAAGGTGTATATTTTAACAAGTGGCCATACAGGCTCTGCAGCAGAAGTATTTAGCTATAGTTTAAAGCACTATGATAGAGCCACTCTTATTGGTGAAACCACTGTCGGTGCTGCAAATCCTGTTAGCCCAACAAAAGTAACTGACAATTTTAGTGTTTGGCTATCAAAAGCGGAAGCTAAAAACCCTGTTACCAAAACTAACTGGGAAGGAATTGGCGTACAACCTCATATTAAAACAACAAAAGCGGCAGCCTTTAATGTAGCTCATGCTATGGCTTTGGAAGATCTAGCGAAAAGCAACCCTGACAGCAAAGCATACTACCAATGGTTTTCAGATATAGTGAAAGCAAAAAGTAATAATGTTGAAGTAACAGCTGAAGTTCTTGCTTCTTATGTAGGCGTTTACAAAAGCGAGTCCGGGGATCAGAGAGTGCTCGCAGTTAAAAACGGTAGCCTATTTTACGGACCAAAGCATCAAAATATGGATATATTAACTCCACTATCTCAGCAGACATTTATGCTCCCTGGTAACCATGGCTTTAAACTAAAAATTGAGCTAGTTAATAATGAAGTGGTTGGGATAAAGAGGTTGTTCGATAGTGGTCGGGTAATTCCAATGAAACGTGTTGTATCACAATAGGTGTTTTGTCTCATAGATTTGATGGCAGGCTGATCGACAATTAATAAATCAGCCTATTTTCACCTAAGTTTCACCTTTACTTATTTATAATTTTTTATTTAAAAAAAAGAGATCTTTAATGATGAAATACAAAATAATGATGTTCAGCTTTTTAGTTTTTTGTTCTAGTGTGGTTAAAGCCGATACGACAAACTTAGAGTATTTGAATTTGGCAAATGAATATGCTAAAGCTTGGTTTAAAACTCAAATATCTACAGCAACTAAAGCTGATTTAGAGCATTATCTTTCTTTTCTTACTGACGATGTGGCCTATCAACACCTTCCTTATGACAAAACAGATGAGCGAGAAGCTGGAGGAAAAGAGGTATTGAGAAAAGGCATGACACAATGGCTTGCCTCAAATGTTGATTATAAAGTGACAATTAATAGTATTAATTTTAGCAATAATTTGATCACTATTAATTACGACTCTGCTACCACAATTATCGACTCAAAAACTAAAGAAAAAAAGGTAATGAGAAGGCATGTTATAGACACGCTCGAGCTTGACGGTAATAAAATATCGGTTATCCGTAAATATTGGTAATTACGAATATTATGCTTGCAAATAAAGCTTTTATACTAAAGTTCAGTGTTTTTCTCATTGTGTTTTTTTTGAATGTAGGGCCTATTCAAGCAAATGAAAACGATGCAGAGGATAAAGAAAGCATCACTGCAATTGCAAAGATTTACCAGGCATCAATGGCCTATATCTTCCACCAACAGTCATTAATCAACAGCCATAATCGAGTGAAGGGCGAACTGTTTGGCCAACATTTTATCGATAAAGTGCAAAATACTTATAATGAAATGTTCAATCAACCTTTTCCTGAAAGAGATAAGCATGTAAGTAACTTACTAATGTTAATGATGCTTGTGATGGAAGATAACCGAACACTGATTTTAGATGATGATATCGGTTTTAAAGGATTTATTCCGGCAATATTTGCTTTTCAGCTTTCTCAAAAATATAAAGAGAGAGGAATGGGTTTAAACATAAAATTTACTAACGCTGAGCAAAGAGTTAGGAATAAACTAAATTTTCCTGACTATTGGGAACAAAATGCTATTGCGGCGTTAGCGGATGGAATTACCGAAGAAGTTTTTGACAAGAATGCTTCCTATGAAGGTAAACCTGCTCTTAGATATATGAGAGCCGTAGAAATGACGATTATGTGCTTAAACTGTCATGGAGCACTACAAGACAACCCTACTAATAAAGGGCGTAAAAAAGAGCACTGGCAACATAAAGATAAAACAGGTTTTCTGATGGAAGGTTGGAAATTAAGCGAATTAGGAGGAGGCATAAGTGTTGTCCTTTATCAAAGGACTCGAAATGCTTACGAAAAGTAGTGAACGTTGTATTTCTTTACTCGTTTATTTTCTCTTTATAGTTAGCGCAAGTGCTGCTGAACTCAGAGTTGCAGTCACAGAGTATTCACCACATGTGAATGTAGAAAATGGACAAGTTAAAGGTCCGGCATTGCAATACTTAAGAAGTATTTTCGAAACTAGCTTTGAGAAAGTAACGTTTGTAGCCATGCCGAATAAAAGAGCCCTGTTAGAGCTAAACAAAGGAACAATAGATATTTTGTTTCCTCTTGAACAGCAAAATAAAGGGATAACAGTTTTTGGGGAACCCATATTGAATGTTGTTCCTGGTATATGTTTTAAAAAAGATACTTATATTCCAATATTAAGTGCGCCGGGAGCGCTAGACGATTTGGACATAGGTGTACCTCCTACTTTGCCTTTAGTGCCTATATTTAGTCGCTCTTTTGTCAATATTAAAGTAATCGAAGGGAGTAACGTTTTGAATAGGGGGATACAGCTATTATTACGAGGAAGGATAGATGGCTTTTATCACCCAAGCCCCATTAATGTTTACCATTATAATAATCCGCTATCAAAGAAAATCGCATGCTCATTATTTTATGGTTACTCAGAGCCTATATATCTTGCGCTAAGTAATAAACTATCAAATAAAGAACGAAAAAAGCTTCAAGCCTTATATAAGAAGAATATGAGTGAAAAATCCTATGAACACTTTTTACTCGATCTAAGGTTGAATTTATGAATGTCTTTTTATTTAACTATAGTTACCCGTTATAAACATTGAATGACTATGGTTGATTCAATTTTTTATAAATTTTATTAAAAGAACTTTTTATGAACAAACTAATTTTAAAATTTGCCCTTTTCATTGCCATCTTATCTTTTCAATTAGCCGCTGAAGACTTGTCATTCAAAGAAAAGGAAAACATTTTACAAGCGCTTAAAGACAAAATTTCTAGTCAATACGTATTAGAAGATAACATTGCGACGATTGTCGATGCTTTATCAACACTTCAAACAAGCAATGAATATAAACAAGCTAAAACTCGAAAGGAATTCGCAAAAACTTTAGCAACCACGGTTCGAGAATATGACGGCCACTTTTCAGTCTTGTGGAGTGATCCTTCAAAAGGCAAAGCGCAGAATAAAGACTATGAAGGGTGGTTTCCTATGTTGTCTCGAAAAAACTCTGGTTTTACTAAAGTTGAAGTATTAAAAGGCAATATAGGTTACATCGATTTTTGGGGATTTGATAATTTAAATGAATCTGCAAAGGCCAAAGCTAAAGCGGTATTGGCGTTTGTTGAAGATACAAACGCAGTCATTTTTGATTTGCGTAAAAATGGCGGTGGGAGTGCCGTGATGATCCAGTTTATTAGTAGTCACTTTTTTCAGAATAAGACACATTTGAATAGTTTCTACAACAGAGTAACTGGTGAGTTAACAGAGTTTTGGACCTTTGATAATATTGAAGGGAAGAAACGCGAAAAAGTACCTATTTATATTCTAACCAGTGACTTTACTTTCTCTGCAGCAGAAGAGTTTGCATATAACTTTAAAAACCTTAAACGTGCAACCATAATAGGTGAACCAACGGGAGGAGGAGCAAACCCGATTAATGTTATTGATTTAGGCAATGGCTTTCGCGCGTCAATTCCAGTATCAAAAGCAGTGAACCCAATTACAAACTCAAATTGGGAAGGAGTAGGTGTACAGCCCAATATTGTTATCGATTCAGATAAAGCCTTTGATCTTGCCTATAAATTGGCATTGGAAACGATAATACCTGACATTAAAAACCCCTATCAGGTAAAAGATATTAATGAGCAAATTCAAATGATTGATAATGTAGTGGCTCATGAATAAAATTTTTAATTATATCCTTAGTAACAAGAATTACTCAACTTTCACGAAAAAGGCTATTTCCGTTTTTGTTAGCTTATGCCTATTGGCCTCTTCGATGGTGCAAGCAGCAGAAAATGGCAGTACATCTTATAAAAATATTAATGAAATGCTGACTATTATAAATGAGTATGCGAAATCTCCTTATACGGGTTTAATAGCAACACTTAACTCTGATGAAAAGCATCTTGATATGAGTGAGGTAGAATTATCAATTATTTATGACGGCAAAGTGATAAGAAAAGTGCCAGTTGATAAAAAAGGCTTTGTTGATTTTCCATTGTTAGATAAAGAAGTTGGTAAGAAAGCGAGTGTTATTATCAATCAACCTAAGGGGTCTATCTCAATGGAAATGACCGCAGGTGTTAAGCCGATTAGCAAACTGCAAGTGCCTTATGATGAATTGTTTTATGTTCTTGATGACTTGGAAACTGTCGCTAGTGAGTTGGTTGGTTTACCACGTTGGATGTTGCCAGATTTAGATTATTTGGAATTTTATTTTGATTCAGCTTCAACAGTTAAGCTAAAAGGTGCAGATATTAATGAGTTTTATCAATCAAACGACGAAAATAAAATAAAAGTAGAAAGAAATACGGATCTATACAATAAAAAAATCACTCTATTTTTTAGCGACTTTCCCATAGAAGTCAAATTTATTAATTACTAATTATTTATTAACCTTAATTTAAACCTATCCATAAGGAATAACACATTGTTATTAAGTAAAAAAGCTTCCCTATTAATTTTTGGCATCATGGTAATTTTTATTGTATTTAGCCTCATGAAATCATCGCCAATGAGCAGTGCGGAAGTCGATGAGTACATTAACAAAATTAATAAGTTATCACACGTTCCTGGTGGGCAACATGATATCGAAGAGTTGAGGCGTTTTTTATCTTCCGACGACGGTGAAGCCTTCTATACAGTCAACTTGTATAAGTATCATCAACACGCTCAGTATTTGACTGATGATGAGCCTAGCATTTCCGGTGTGGCTGCTTATGATAAGTTTAGTCAAGTTATGGTTAAACTATTATTGACAAATTATTCATACCCAGTCTTTGGCAGCAATTGGCTCGATTTAAGCGACAAAGGCTGGGATAAAATTGTCATTGTAAAGTACAGAAGTAGAAGAGACATGGCAAAGATATTCTCAGATCCTAAATTTTCATTAGCAAGTAAAGATAAATGGGCAAGCATAAAAAAACATGACCGCTTTGTAGTAAAAGCATTGCATCTACCTGAAGCATATATGTTACTTATTTTCTTATTTTTTATTGCTGTTAGTGTGTTTTTTAAAAGACGTAATCGATAGTAAAAGCATCCGTATAACAAATTCTATTCATATTCATTCCTCCTTAATCTTACAATGTAGAGAATCCCAAACATGTCGAACATCAGAGGTGTGATATTAGTGTTAATGCTGATATCACTGCATTTTTCTAATTTTTCATTTGCTAAAAATACGACAAGAAATGCAAGCCCAGTGGAAAAACTTAGTGTATTAGAAAGCAATATTAAAGAGGTATTGGAAAAATATAACCTAGCAGGATTTCAACTGGCATTAAATAATGAGAATAGCACTTTGTGGCATATGAACTATGGCGTTTCTTCTGTCTCAACTGGTCACTATGTGAATGAAAAAACGCTATTTAGAATAGGCTCAATTTCCAAAACTATTACGGCTGTAGCAGCAATGCAACTAGTTGAGCAGGGAAAGATTGATTTGGATACGCCTATTCAATCGATTATACCTGAAATAACTATTATCAACCCCTGGCGAAATGACTCGCCAATAACTGTATTGCATTTATTAGAGCACACGGCTGGATTTGATGATAACCATTTCAAAGAGTTTGTTGTTGATGGTTCAGGAATGACTACTAAGGATGCATTGGAATATCATCCACATACAAGAGTGGCTAAATATGAGCCGGGTCAATTTATGTCCTATGCTAATGTTGACCCTACGATAATAGCTTACATTGTTGAAAAGCTTTCAGGTATGTCATTTGAAAAGTACGTGAAAAAAAATATTTTTCAACCATTAGGCATGACAAATTCAAGCTATTTTTATGACAGTTTAGTGAAAGATCGTATAGCCACAGGCCACATCGAAATTGATAATAAAATAACCGAAGCTAACTATGAATTTATTAAAGACAGAGCTTCAGGAGCACTAAATAGTAATGCAGCTGAAATAGCTCGCTTTCAGCAGATGTTAATCAATAAAGGCGCTTACTTTGATAAGCGCCTATTAGCATCAAGTTTAATTGAAAAAATGGCGATTACAGAATCGACATTGGCAGCCAAAGCTGGGTTTCAAGAAGGTTACAGTAAGTATTTAATAACTCAACGTTATGGCGGTGATAAGTGGTTAGGGCATAGTGGGGAAATGATTGGTTTTCTATCCGCTATGTGGCATAGCTCTACGCGAAATGTTGGTTATATGTTTGTTACTAATACGAGTAGTGAAAGCTCATATGACGCAATCCGAGAAATTAATAACCTCATAAGAACTTTTATCGTTGAGCATTATCCAGAAGCTGTTATTGATAAAAAGGATACCAACGAACCAGCGCAAGATATTACTGCCTCTTCTACTATTGCAACGTCATATCATACTGAAATAGTCGGGGAGTACCGTCAGTACACCTCTAGAATTTCATTGCTGGGGTTTATAGAGCAGTTAGAATCATTTTCGTCAGTTTACATTGAAGATGGCTTAGTCAAGTTAAAAACTCCCCATTCAATATATAATTTGATTACTATAGGGCAAAATACTTTTCAAACACATTTAAAAAATGGTGATGAAATTATTATTGTATTTGTTGAAAAAAATGGCGAGTGGTTTTACCAAATCCCCGGTATTTTTGTCAATGCTATTAAGACTTCTTCCTTAACTAAAATAGTCTCTTACGCAATATTAGTAAGCTTTGTGGTGATGGCTTTATTTGTTTGGGGAACACTGATTGTTAGGGGGGCTTTAAGGATATTTAAGAAAAAACTAACTAAATCTGTTTGCATTGGTTGGTTGGCAGTTGCTTATTTAGGCTTGTTTTCTTGTTTTATATTTATGGGCTCTGCGGGAAGCTCGGGCATGCCTTTAAATATTTTGGGACAACCTAGCATTCAATCTGTTGGTATAACCATCAGTCTATTAGTGTTTTGTATTTTCACGTTATTGTCACTGTTTAAGTTCTTTAAATTTAAGCAATATCACCAATTTAATAGGGTAAGAAAAGCGTTAACGTTTATAGAGCTAAGTGCGCTGTTCGTTAGCACGGTAATGCTAGTCACCTTATATTACTTTGATTTTCTTTTGGTCTTGTTATGGCAATATTAAGATGATTATATTGCTTGAGTGATCGCGCCTTAAGATAATAACATCATCAATTATTTTACTTTTATTTCACCTCTTCATAATTAAACTACAACAAATATTGAGAGGGTGTCATATGTTAAAGAAATCACTAATTGTCTTAGCAACAACTGTATTGTTGCTCTTTCTATTTATAGTTTGGTTTTTGAGTTTGTTAGGCGACGATTTAAGTGCAGACTTTACTGAAACTAAAGCTTCTGAACTTCCATATTTGGTTAATAAAGTGCAGGAACATCGAGGCAGGATCCTTGCCGTTGTTACCAATGTTAGCAGTATCGGCGAGGGCGATAATAAAAGAGACGTTGGTTACGAGTTAACCGAATTAGCACGTGCATATTACGTATTTAAAACCAATGGCTTTGAAGTCGATGTAGCAAGCCCACAAGGTGGAAAAGCTCCGATGGTCAGAGATGATGATGACATGGGGCCTTATGACTTTGCTTTTTTAAACGATGATAACGCATTGAAAAAAATCAATAAAACATTGCATCTATCTGAAATAAATACTCAAGATTATGACGCCATATACTTTGTTGGTGGTAAAGGAACTATGTTTGACTTTCCTGATAACGTATTTATAAAAAACATAGTTCGAGATATGTGGCAGCAAGGTAAAGTAATCGCTGCGGTGTGTCACGGGCCAGCGGCTTTAGTTAATGTTCGTTTGGACTCCGGAGAACTGCTACTTCAAGGGCGCGAAGTGGCTTCATTTTCAAATAAAGAAGAATTGTTATTTATTTCAGACGCGAGGAGAATATTTCCATATTTACTTGAAGATAAACTTATCGAACAAGGCGCTAGCTATCAAGAAGGGCATCAACTGTTAAATAATGTGGTTGTTGATGGTCAACTAATTACAGGTCAAAATCCTTGGTCTGTATGGACGTTAGCAGATAAAACTATACAAGCATTAGGCTATAGCCCTTTATCACGAAATATGACACCAGAAGAGCACAGTATTTCACTTTTAACGACTTATACAGAAAAAGGGTTTAGCGTTGCTAACGATAGGTTACAGCGTATATTAGAACAACCTGATATTGATATAGATAGGAATACCATTGCTGCTCATGTTTTAGTTGCAATTTTATCAGCAGAGTTCAGCCGAACTTTTGAACTTTTGCGCTTATTAAGTGCCGCGAAACACCATTAATATTTTTTTCAATTTTACAAACTTTAAGAATAAACTATGAAATTTATTAAAATAATCACACTGGCTATAGGCATTATTTTTTACTAAATGGCTGTATTGTAGTTAATAGTCTAAGAATCATGACAGCCAATAATGATATAAAACCGATATGGCCTAAAGGAAAACCAGACCAACGATTAGACGTTACGTATATAGGTGAAAATCCTATATACGAGTGACTGCTAATAATGAAAATTTACTCTTTCTTATTGATACAGGCGCTTCATTTACTGCGTTATTTGATACAAAAAAAGGGGGATTAAATCAGGCGATGTCATCAGGTTTATAAATTAGAAAAGTATGGCTACTATCAGCGAAGATATTGGATTGCACTCAATGCTATACCTAATCAGTTTGATATTTGTATTGAAAAAAAGCACTGTATAGAAGTTAATACTATACATATCAATGGTTCTTCAAATAACTGAACACGGTTTAAGAAAATACAGCATTTTCAAAGCGATATAGGCAATTAATTTAATGAAAATTTTAATAATAGAAGATCATACTGAATTAGCTGAACAGCTGGGTGATTTTCTTGGCAGTTTGGGGTGGTGCATTGATTTTAGTTTCACTGGAAAGCAGGGCGTTACGCTTGCTTTAGCAAATGAATATGACCTTATTATTCTTGATTTAAACTTACCTGATATAGACGGAACAGAAGTTTGCAAAGTAATCAAAAGCCAGAGTCAGGTTAACATACCTATTTTAATGTTAACGGCTCGTGATTCATTTGCTGAGAAAGTGAAAGGCTTCGATTTTGGTGCCGACGAGTATTTGACCAAACCCTATGATCTTCGAGAGCTAGCTCTACGCTGTAAAGTACTTTCGCGCAGACAAGAGCTATACCAAAGCAATAAAGTGGTATTGGGGGATCTGATGCTAGATCTTAATGAAAATAAAGTATTTCGATCTGATCAAGAAATAATATTAAACAAAACATCCTTTTCCATTTTGTTAATGTTGGCTAAAGCTTACCCTAACCCAGTCAGCAAAAGTCGAATAATGCATGAAATTTGGGGAGATAGTCCACCGGACACTAACGCATTAAAGTCACATATCTATAATTTGAGAACAGCAATAGATAAGCCATTTTCTAATAAGGTTGTAAAAACAATTGTTAGCGTCGGCTATAAATTAGACTTTGAGTCATAGGGAGTAGTTACTTGAAACCAATAAAGCGAAATTTACGTAATAAAGTTTTTTCTTTATTGTTTTTATATTCCCTTGTTTTAGTTTCTTTTTTTGGTTTATTTATGGTTATTATTGCTTATGTCATTGAAGATGAAGTTATTAATCAAAGGCTCTTACATGAAGCAAAATATCTGAAACAAGAATATAAAACTAACCAAAACGCAATGCCAAGAGGAAAGAATTTCAAGCTTTATTTTAGTTATAACGACCTACCCAAAGAGCTGAAAGACCAAATCCTTGATAATAATTTTGATCGAGAAATATCAACAGAAGATCAGAAGAACTATCATTATTTTCATTTCTATATCGCACTAAATCAGGAAGCATTTTTAATTGTAGATGTTACCGATATCTCTTTACTCGACAGTATTTCATTAGACTTATTCATATTACTGATTATCTTTGTATTGTTTACCTTGCTTCTTTCTATAGGACTTACGTTATTAATTAATCAAAAGGTCATTAGTCCGTTAGTGAAGTTAACAGACGCGATTAAAAATAGTAAATTGACTGTTTCTATTTTACCGTCAGAGCTATTATTAAGAGATGATGAGTTAGGGTATTTAACGAATAGTTTACAAAAATCTTTTAGAGATCTTGCTTTCGCATTTGAAAGAGAAGCTGAATTTACCCAAGATGTTAGCCATGAGTTACGTACACCGATAGCAGTAATGTTAAACACACTAACATTAGCGCAAGACCGACCATTAGCCATTGATAAGCAGTCTGTATTAGAACAACAAGTAAAATTAATGAACAATCGAGTGCAAATATTATTAGCCTTAGCACGGGCAGAATCTATCGAAAGACAAAGTGTGAGCTTACTTTCAGTGGTTGAAGAGGCAATTTTATCAATCCATAAGCTCGTTGAAGAGAAGGACTTTAATATTATTATAGATATTGCGTTATCGACTAAAGTTGTGGCCAATGAACACTTAATCACATTAATGTTTGCCAACTTAATTGAGAATGCGATTAAGTATTCAAATGACAATGAAATGCTAATTCAAAGCTCTGAAACAGAAATATCGATAAGTAATCAAACTAACTATCAGATAACAGAAACATTAATGGCTAAAGGTAATAAAGCAACTCATAGTGACGGCTTTGGACAAGGGTTATTTTTAGTTACCCGAATATTAAAAAGTACTGGCTGGCGCTTTAAACTCATGCCTAGTAACACACAATTTAAATTAAGTATCTTTTTCTAAGATTGAATAAATATCATAACCTCTGGCAATAGACCATGTGTAATTGTCGTTTTGTATCTTATCATGCTGCTTAAGCTAGAATTTGGACGGGAAATCATTGGACTTATCTCGCACTTGTTATGTATTAATTTGCACGTAAGTCTGTTGATTGGGCAATGTATAAATCGCCTGATACTAAGCTAGCAGCTAAAGCATTAACTATGGCATTTGAATCAAGAGGCAGACCAAAAGGCCTAATGTTTCACCCTGGTCAAGGTAGCACTTATACGAGTCGAAACTACCGTCAGTTACTGTGGCGATATCAGATTGAAAAAAGCATGAGTCGTCGTGGTAATTGGTGGGATAATAGTCCTATGGAGCGATTCTCATAAGTTTAAAAACAGAATGTGTACCAACAACAGGTTATCGTCATTTATTGAAGCTGAAAATGCAGTTGTTAACTATATTATTGGATATTACAGCCAGGTTAGACGACACAGCTATAACGGTGGACTAACACCTAGTGAATCAGAGAAAAGATACTGGCTTGAATACAATCCGTGGCCAAAATTAGTTGACCACTACAGTATCCCTCTAAATGCTTAGATCCAAAAAGCAGACCTGTCTCAATCATATTGTTTAGTGATAGATATTAATCGCTAGTTTTCAAAAACTGGATACATTAGTATGAAGGTCATGAAAATAATAAGATTTTTAATTTTACAGTCATCTTCTAAAAGAGTTATCCATGTTTACAACGTTAAGAATTAAAAAAAACTCCCTGCTTGTTGCCACTTTATCGTTTGGGATAAGTGTCTTGAGTCATGCTCAGGACGTAAATAATACGGCACTAACGGTTGAAGAATTACGTATTGATAAAGCGCAGCAATTAATGCCTACTGTGACATCGAGATTAACCACAAGAGTTGAAAAATTTTCCAGCCAGTTAAGTAAAGCCAATAATTATACCGTGTTGACGCAATTAACTATGCGTCATGCTAAAGCACTTTGGCTTGAGGCAAAAACATCTTTTAGACAGTTGAATGACTTTGACGATCGCCCATTATATTGGGCACGTTTACAAATGAGTAAAGCGTTGCGTTCGTCAAAAGCCTTTGCCCAACTGTTTGCTAATCAGCAACAGAAACTCCTCTGGACACTCGAATTACAATCTCGGGGGCAAATGGATATTAAATTTGATAAAAAAGCCGATAAGAAAATCTTATTAACCGGTTTTGACCCATTTTTTCTTGATCGCCACATAGATCAAAGTAATCCATCGGGTGTGGTAGCGTTGTCGTTGGATGACTTAGTCGTGAGTATGGAAGGGCAAACGGCAGAAATTGAGGTGCTAATTATCCCTGTGCGCTTTCGCGACTTTGATCAAGGCATGATAGAAGAACTGCTTAGCCCTTATATTCAAGATAAATCGGTTGATATGGTGTTAACGGTTAGCATGGGCAGAGAAAATTTTGATTTAGAGCGCTATCCTGCGTTAAGACGCAGCGCTAATGCCCCAGATAATCTTACTGT
>Ga0208643_1000480_pt1 | contig 26566 bp, 13 predicted proteins | sample VirMetDEL_Nov_12_FD_184516 | JGI IMG/M metagenome (GOLD analysis project Ga0208643, IMG submission 184516) | Aqueous microbial communities from the Delaware River and Bay under freshwater to marine salinity gradient to study organic matter... | ecosystem: Environmental > Aquatic > Marine >... | reverse complement strand
ATAGCGAAAGCAACATTACTTGGCAAGCAACCACCGATGTTAGCTGGTTATCGTTATCAGCCGATAGCACCAATAACACCCTCACTATTACCGGAATACCGGCCAATATTGCCACCGATGGCATTCATAATGCCGTGATAACCTTATCACCAACAACGGCAGGCTCAGCGCTACCGAGCAGCATTAACGTCACATTCAATAAAGGTTCAAGTGACGCCACTGATGTTGATATAGCAAGTATTAGCTTTAATACCTCAGGTATTGTTTTAGATCCGATGCGTCCTTACGTTTATATTGCCAGTGGCGATAGCCTAAGTACCTATAATGTTATTTCTGGTGCACTAATCAACACAACGGCGTCACCGTTAGCTGATGTAGACTTAACCAATTTAGTCATTCATCCTGATGGCTCTATGTTATTAGCATCGAATAGCGAAACTTATCTCGATGATGATGAAGTGGAACAGACGCGGGTCAATCATTATAAGTTTGACTTAAACGATTATCAATTTAGCCAAATAGACAGTGATAATATCACCATAGAGTTTCGCCCTCTGATGATCAAAATGGTTGCCGGCGCTCCTGTTGTTATCACGCAAACACTTGAGTATGCTGACCTTAACTTAGTTCGTCAGTATTGGGATCAAGAAAACGCATTTTTTGCTTCAACAACTGCCCAAGCCAATAGCGCTAATGTCTATATGATTTATAAACAGTCAACAACATCGCTTGAACGCTTTACGCTAGCTTATAACGCTTATGCCAGTGAAATGGTATCAGTAACCAATGAGCCTGCTTATACTAATCTCGCCTTTACCAGCTTATCTAACTTTTCTTTGAGTCATGATGGTAATACTATATATACGGCGAATAATGTCAGTGAATGGGCAAGTTTTGATAACACCACCTACACTGATAATGGCTTACTGCAAGCCAACCCTAACGTGCAAACATTTAATACCAGCACAGATACCAGTGATAGCAGTTATTTTTACCGCTTTGACCCAACACTCGGCGTTACTTACAGTAAATATAATGACGCACAAGTTGAGCTTTGGTCAGAAGTTATTAGCAATGGAACGGCGCAAAGTTACTTATTACCGGCCTATCAACGCGTGTTGATATATGACGCTGATTCAAGAACCTTAAGGTTGCGATCTCATCAGTAAGCATCAGTAACTAAACAAAAACTTAGCGCTGATTTAATTGCCCTATCGAACAACAAAAAACCGCAGCAATGCGGTTTTTTTATCTGCTAAAATTGACCGTCCATCACCACCTTTTTACGCGAAATAAATATCGTCCACTGTCAGTGCTAACGATAGTAATATCATGCAATATCACCATGGTGCCGCGTACAGCGATATCTACAAAACTCAATAAACATGCTAAAAATCGGCCACAGCTATCAATATTCAAACAACGATTAACATTAAGCTGATCGATATCCCTCTACTCACACCCATTAAAATAATGAATTCACCACTTAGCAAAAATTGTTATCTCTATGGGGATTAACTGTAATGCGATGTAATATTTTAAAACTCAACTTTATCCTAAGCTTTTAAGAATAAATAATAAGGTTGAGATCATTTTATCAAAGGGATTTTATCTATGATTACATTTAAAAAAGTTACCCTGTCATCAGCACTTGCCGTGATGGTTGCCAGTTGTGGCAATGTTGAAATAAATGAAAAAAGTACCGATAGCTTAGTAAATACTCAAGGCAACACACTGAATAACTTTACTTGTGCAGCCCAAAGTAGCTGGGTTTTTTCACCAAACAATCCACCCGACGAAATCCCAGGTGGTGGTCAAAATCTATGTCAATTTTATGAATTTTCTTGGCAATGGTTTATTTCATTAATGAATAAGCGCAACGGCGAACAACGGGTTTATCAAGATATCGCCAGCTACCCAGTGTTCCTAGGTTTAGGTAAAAATTCATGTAAAGAAAACACGGCAACGTCTAAACTTTTTGTCAGAACCGGAAAAGATAACCAAGTTACGGGAGGAGATTTTACCTTACCTGCTGAAATGAACCAAGCGCTGGGTAATGCCGTTATCTATGACCAAAATGAAAACATCGTTTTGTATCAAGCACGTTTTGATAAAAACATGTGTAACGTCGTTCAAAGTTCACCTACATTGCCGGCAGGTACAACGGAAATAAAGTCGTCTTGGCGCACGATTACCGCAGCAGACAAAGCTAATTATATTTGGATCACCTCAGATACTAATAATAATGGCAGCATAGAAGATACCGAGTTATACGGTATGGTTGGCTTTCATTTAGTCAAAAGCACAGAACTTCATCCTGAATTTATTTGGGCAACTTTTGAGCACAAAAATAATGCACCTGATTGTCAAAAACAACCTAACTTAAAAAAATCAAATGACTGGAGCTTCACCAGCAAAAGTTGTGCAATACAATTACCTACAGGTAGCAGTATTGCTTCCTGTAACTTTAATAAAACATTAACCCCAGCTAAAACTGACGATAGTCCGCTAACTGGAAGCCCTACAGAGATTTGTCAAGTTTACGCACAAGGAACAGCGCCAGGTGATAATCAAGCAGATAAGAACCGTGGCAACATTGTTTCAATCAATGCTGAGCTAACAGATATTTTTAATACCTTACCTGACAGCAATTCCTTGCAGGTATTAAGAAATTATAAAATTGTTGGCGCACTCTGGGAAAACGATATAAAACAGCCTTCATCAGTAAAAGCTAATCAACGCGGCTCTATTCAACTAGCTAATACCACCATGGAAACTAATGCTCAGCAGGGGTTTTCAGGCGTAATCTATACAAGCCCTGCTCAGGTAAAACCAGCGGCCAATTGTTTTGATTGTCACAACTATACCGCTCCAGAAAAAAATGCCGATGTCAGTCATATGTTTAAACATATTACAGGTAAATAAGTTTTACAAATTTAGTCGTACTGAGCCCAATTTTGATTGGCTTTAACGAATTTTAGGGTCATGCGCTGTAAGTAATATATATCGTTATTATTCAGTGTAATAAGCTAGGCGTTAATCAATAAACAGTCATGGCGCCATCATATTTTGACTATTTTCAATGCACTATTTGATTGAAGTAAAGCACAACAAGGCGATTCTACGCTGCCGTTAAATGCGTAAGAACCCCATACCGACAACGTAATATAAATTAAAAAGGAAGTTAAAGTGACTACAAATAAAAGCAATGACGCCGCTAGCAACCCAACGTGGTATGGGGAAATTAGATACATGTTTACCAAAACAGATATCGCTCATATGCTGCCACATGGCATAAATTTAGGTGATTATCTTACGGTTAAATCCCATGCTATTTCTATTTTTGGACAAATTTCTGCAGGACGGATGCCTCCGGGTAATCCGTGGCCCGCAGACTGGCAAACAACATTTTCTAACTGGATCTCTAATGGATACCCTCAAGGAACTGCTTCAACAAAATCTAAATTATTAGGATTAAATACCTTAGCAGCCAAAACGGTGCAAGCGACAAGAATTCGTAAAGAGATATCAACACTTAGCGCGTCAGAATTAGCTTTGCTGAAGAAAGCATTTACCGCAATAATGAAAAAAGAGCCTACTGACCCTAACAGTTATTACCTTCATGCCAGTTGGCACGGTTTACCTAGCCAATATTGTATGCACCACGCACCGGGTTATAACCCATGGCACAGGGCCTTCTTAGTGGGTTTTGAAAATGCGCTTCGTTCGGTGCCTGGCTGTGAAAATGTTACGTTACCGTATTGGGATCTCAATACTTCACTACCCGAGGTATTGTCACAACCACCATTCGATAGCTATACCTTGCCAGTAGATATTGGTAACGGATATAAAGAGGGATACGTTACAACACGATATAAAGCAGCTGAAATAGCACAAAACTTTAAGACCTACTCTGTTCTTGAAGATTTCAATCGAGCATCTACCAAAACCGATTGGGAAGACTATACCGGCATGATCGACAATCGAGCAAATAACACCACTATCGCTGCTCATGATGGCGGACATGTCTCTATTGGCGATAGCATGGCAAACCAGCAGGTTTCGGCATTTGACCCAATATTCTGGTTTTATCACTGTAATTTAGATCGCTTGTTTTGGCAGTGGCAAAGTGAAATGCAGGCCACCACATTAGCCGGACTATTGACCACGATACAATCTGACAATAGTCGTCGAATTTTTACCGTACCGGTTTGGCAAGCACTAGCGCCTTTTACTGATGGACCAACAGCCCTAACTACGGTCAAAATTGTTGACTCGGTAACAAGTCTTGATGTCAATTATGATACACAAGCGAAACCCACCATGATGAAGATGATCCCCACGACTAAAGGCTCAACGTTTGCCTCAGATAAATTCTTTGTACATACCGACAAGGTTAATGCCCGCGTTAAAGGTATCAATCGTTTGAAAATTCCAGGCAGTTTTAAAGTGCACCTACTTAAAGATGACAAAATAATTGCTTCTCGGGCAGTTTTTCAACCTAACGAAGCGGACAAGTGCGAAAACTGTGTAGAAAATGCAATTATACATTTGGATTTCGAATTACCTTTAACAAAAGTATCAAAAGGCAAGTTAGGCGTTTGGGTTGAACCGCTAGATCACAGTCAGTTTGGTGACCATTTTCCTCATAAAATGATGGGAAATCCAACTGTCAATGTGCGCTTATTACTCAGTAACGAATAATGCTTTAAGCGAGCGATATTTTGTCTTGAATTAGTTAAGTTCTTAATAAAATATCGTTACGGCTTTAACGCTATATACGCGATTTATCTCTATTTAACACACTACCTTTGAAAGTATAGGTGACGCATGCCTGACATTTTTTCGTTAACACGTTCTCTTAAACCGAATATATTTCAAGAAGAAATTGTGAAGAAGCAACGACCCGTTAACATTAAAAGCTTGACAGTTTCAAACGATCGTACAGGCGCCATTCGCCTACTACTCTACCTTGTTGGCTTGATACAAATTGCTTTAATGTACTATTGGACCAAGGACTCGCTGTTAATTAGCCTCATTAATTTAGTTATATTTAGCTTGGTCTATGTGGTCAGTTTTTCGGTAATTAGCCGACTTAGGGTACCCGGTTTAATTGAGCATATATGGGCAACATGGATCATGGGGGGCATTGGCATGTTGCTTGGCCATCAGTTGGATATGTCATACTCTGCTAGCGGTGAACATGTGCACCATCATGCAGTAGCGGCGGCCAGCTTTTCTGTTGAGTTTTGGCCATTTTTATTGAGTGGCATGACAATCGTCATGTTAATTTTTTGTATCCCTGCCTGTTGGTATTTATGTAACCGATGCATACTGCATTATGGCATATTAGAAAAGTGGGGCTTACATGCCAGCAGTAGTCTATTTATGTTGATTGGCATGTTCTTAGCAGTTCAGAGTGAGTCGTTATTTTTTAATGTCAGCAGTGGCTTTAGCTTTATTAGCTACTACTTCATGCTGTTTATGATGGTCATATTTAGTTCAAATGCTTATTATTTCATTGCTAAAAAAATAATCAATAAGCATTGATGAGTAGTGTATATTTAGCGAATTTGGTCATTCAACCTATGGCTTAGGATTGCTTGAGGTTATTAGCAATGCCACAGATCAAAGTTACTTATTACTCATTTATCAAGATGTATTGATATATGTGTCAATTCGACCACCTTGCGTTTGCCTGAATTATTATATTCCACAATCAAATAATTTATCGCTTTGAGTTATCATGACTAGATAATCACTCCATATATTTTTTCCAAAGCTTTAGATAACGTCCGTCGTTTTTAATATTATCCAACGCTGCTTGTAATTTAATCACTACCTCGTTTGGTGTACTTTTACTTAGCGCAAAAAAGTAATCATGCTCTCCCGATAGTAAATAAGCAGGCTCAAAAATATTGATATTAACTGGCGGCGTAAGCAATTTCAATCGCGACTCTAACTCCACAGGACTAAAGGTAACAAAATCAACACGCCCCCGCATAACCTTATGAATATTTTGAGTTTCCTTCGCTACAAAAGCTAAATTAATTCCTTCCTCAAAACCATATTTCATTAGTTTTTCAGACGATGATGAACCTCGCATAACACCCACGCTATAATTTTTAACATCTTGAATTATGTCACGTGAATATCTTTCCTTGCGGCTAATTGATACAGCCATATTTCGCGTGGGGCGATTGGGCCAACCCATTTATAAAGCTCTTCTCTATCAGGGTTTCGCACAATATCTAAAATAAGAACGTTCGGTTCCTTTTCGATAATTTTAAGTACCCTTGCCCAAGTAAAAAGTTCAATCGTTGCTTCATTTTTAATCCCTATATCTGAGAGAATCAATTTAATCAGTTCGACAGTAAAGCCTTTAATTTCCTTTTTGATTTTTTTTCCATCGGTTACATAATAATTATAAGGTGGAAAAGAGTCTTCTCCGATAATGCGAAGTTTTTCTGTTGCCTGACTCGGCAGCATAACCATTAATACTGATAAGACAATTGCGATGATTAAATGACTTTTACTAATTCCCATTATCTACGTTCCTTAATAGCGGAATAATAGTTTACGCTGCTTTAGATATATTGTGTACGATGCTGAAAAAGCTAAATGGGCATTTACTGTTGATTGTTAAAGCGTTAATAACTTATACCATAGGCACTATTGCCCTTTTCAGTAACTCGAACGCTATAACAGTTTTTGCTCGCTATTAGGGACAAAAATAAGCCTTGATTTACGCAGAACTTATAACATTGATAATAAACTATGCGCCAAATTTTATAAAAGTTGACTAGAGTAATTGTAAACATTGGACTATATTAATTTTTTCGCACATCCATTATCCCGAACTTAGGTTAACTAACGTCTTTGACCTGAAATAATCATTTGAAATCTAATTTCTACTTCAAAAAGTCAACAGCCCTTAATCGAACATAGCTCACATTTTGATAAAGAACGTTGTTACAACAAAGTTATAGCAAACCTCAAGTAAAACACGCGATTAAATTGTCAATTGCATATAAAAATAGGAGCTATTAATAAGCTCCTATTTTTAAAATCAAATACTGTAAGTCTGCAGCTCAGTATACACGTTCAGCAACTTCCAATGACAGCGCTACTTATTTTAAGTCTGCAACTAACGTTTTTAGCCATTTTTCTTCAGTAATAAATGCCCACGATAAATGCTGATATTTTTCACCAATTCCTTCGGTAATAATTTGCTGCTCAGATTTTCCCGCTGCCAGTGCATTAGTAACTTTATCAATACTAAACGCCAGCATGTCAGCAAACGCGCGTAGGCCGTTCTTATTCGTTAATTTACCATGCCCAGGGATAATAACGACATCGTCTGGCGTGTTATTTAGCATATGATTAACACTCGCTAAATAGCCTTTAACACTACCACCACTTTTTAAATCCACGTAAGGAAAACCCACTTCAAAGAATAGGTCACCCGTGTGCAGTACATTAGCGTTTTTAAAATACACGTAGGTATCACCATCAGTATGTCCAGAAGGTAAATGTGTTAATTGAATTTCTTCGTTGTCCAGATAAATGGTGATGCCATCTTTGTATGTTACCACAGGTAAACTGTCTGAATGATGGTCAGCTTTACTACTCAAACGGCTACGCACATTCTCATGGGCAAAAATTGGCGCTTTATGAGAAAAGAATTCATTACCGCCAGTATGATCACCATGATAATGCGTATTGATCACATATTTAAGTTCATTATCCTTAATGCCCTTCATCGCCGATTCAATTTTTTCAGCTAAAGGCGCAAACTTATCATCAACCAGCAACAAGCCTTTGACTGTCGCTAATACGCCAATATTGCCACCAGGACCTTGTAACATGTAAACATCACCTGCCGCCGGTTGCATGGTTATATCGGCATTGGCCATTTCCTGTGCATTCGATGCGGCACACAACAACATAGCTATTGCTACTAAAGATTTTTTAAACATTTTATCACCAATTTTAACGTTAACTTTATGACTGTCACTTATCACTTGTCACTATTGAATTAGAAAGCACCAACCTTACGCCATTTAGACAGCTAATAAGTGCAAATTTTATCTTTTACCCTAACGCACAAAAACATACTAATATATAACTGTCAACATTAAAGTATGGGTGAGGCAAAATGAATAAAAGTTACATTTTATATTGTGCACGGTGTTTTTTTCTATTCATGATTGTCGGCCAAAGCGCCATCGTCGTTGCAGCCCCCAAAGAGTGCGACAAACCTTTAATGTTGTCCACCACCTCGAATTGGCCGCCCTACATTTATAAAGATACCGATCAGCAATACAAAGGTATAGATCTTGAGTTATTAGAAAGCATATTAGCTGAATTAGGCTGTGAATTAGTCATTACTCAATATCCTGAGCGACGATCTTTATATGAAATTAGTCAAGGCCGTTTTGACATTGGTTTAGGTGCGAGCAAGAATAAACAACGATTAAAGTTACATCGTTATTCCACGTTATATCGACAAGAAGTCAATCGCTTCGCTTATCGTATTAATGACAACGATATTGCAAAGGCCAAAAGCCTGCAAGATATTCTGCTGCTAGAAAAGATTATCGCGATAAACCTAGCAGGGTGGTACGGCGATGCAATAGAAAAAGCGATTGCGGGGCACAATAACTTTATTTTTAGCGATAACATAAGTAAACGCATAAAAATGTTAAATCACCACCGTGTGGACATTGTGGTAGATGATGAAATGGTACTTTGCCATGAATTAACCAATTCAGCCTATCAAGACATGTCCATTCACTCTTTAGTGCTGTCGGAGAACTCTATTCATTTCATTTTTAACAAACAAAAAATATCAAAAGCGTTTGTTACTCAATTCAATACTATTTTAGATCGCATGCGAAGTGACGGTACTTTGGCTTATCATTTTACCAAAAAATCGACTAATATTTGTGATAATGACGAGTTATATCGTTAATTAACATAGCTTTCATAGTTATTGAGATAGTACAGAAAAACTGTGAAAGAGAGAATATGTGCAATAAAAACTGAAATTTTAGGTTGGCAACATAGTCCGTTCCGCTGCTTATATCCCCAAACCACTTGATCCCCCCCCGCTAAAACAAGGTTAGTTGACTTTGTTTTTCATCAGTTTTTTGCTCAACAAATCCCAATGACAAACCTATCAAGCGCACCTTGCGATTATTTGCCCGTGTCATCGCTTTTTCTAGTAATCGAATAAACACCTCTTCAAGACAAGCACTCGATTGTATATCCACGGTAGTTTGCTGAAAGTCAGCAAATTTAATTTTCACCGTTTGTTTGTTTATTTCACGATCATGATGCTTTTCTAAACGTAGTTTAAGTTTGTTAAATAAATTGAGCAATACTAATTGGCACTGTTCAATTGAGTCCATGTCTTCCGCCATGGTGGTTTCAATTGCTAGTGATTTTCGCTCGCGCTTGGTTTCAAGTGCTCGGTGATCGATACCAAAACTGCGCTGATATAAAGAACTGGCAAATTTACCGACAATAGAATGTAATTTTGCTACCGAACTAGCCCTCACATCCGCGCAGCTTTCAAAGCCAGAAGCTTTCAACTTTTCACTGGTTTTCGGGCCAATACCTGGAATTTTTTTCAACGGTAATTCAGCAACAAAAGCACTAACATCATCTGGCGTAACCACACATTGACCATTAGGTTTGTTTTCATCACTAGCAATTTTAGCCAAAAACTTATTCGGCGCAATGCCGGCAGAGGCTGTTAAGTTAAGTTCATGGTAAATATCACGGCGAATTTGCTCAGCAATCAACGTTGCACTGCCAAAACACATCAAAGAATCGGTAACATCAAGGTAAGCTTCATCTAACGATAAGGGCTCAATTAAATCAGTATAGCGGAGGAAAATGGCTCTTATTTGTTGCGAAACTTGCTGATAAACCGCCATACGACCGTTAACAATAACCAACTCAGGGCAAAGCGCTTTCGCCCGCGAATTTGGCATCGCAGAGCGCACGCCAAATTCTCTAGCCTTATAATTACAAGTACAAAGCACACTGCGCGGCCCGTTACCACCAACCGCGATTGGAACATTGCGTAATTCGGGATTATCACGCATTTCAACCGCGGCATAGAAGCAATCCATATCAATATGGATTATCTTCTTTTGCAAATGACTAGCTTCAAACATTTATCATTCCATATAATAATAAACTTTCCGATGTCAGCAACCACACTTGACTGTATATAAACACAGCTACTTTACCACGTAAAAAGCTACCGTCAATACTGTTGTCTCAAACCATGAATAAATCGCGAAAAATACGATTAACAATACGATAAGTTCTTGTGTCGCTATACATAATCCTTGAATACTAAGCACTAAATGAGATTGGCTTGTAATTATCACTAATGCCATATTGCTGCCTTAATCTTTATCTCAATGATCACCAATATTATGCTAACTATTTTCAAGGATAACTGACACTAGCGGTATTTTACTATGGCGCTTTCGACTCCTAAGTGAGATGGAAAGGTGCACTTAAAAAATATATGAACAGTATTACCCTCCACCATTTAAAGGCCCCTTACCGGTTAGCATTGCAGCTGCGTTACTCTTTAAGAAGCGGGGAAATATTCAGAACAGATTGTTGAATTCGTTGCTGATTCAGATGATTTAATAAAACAGATGATTAATGAACAAATGCTCCTTTTACAGCTCAAAAATAAAACAAGTGACGATGAATTTATATCTATCAATACTAATAATTGAGCAATAAGATCTTTTATGGAAAACAAACGTAATCAAAAAGACTCTTTGATAACGAAAAATTTTTCTAAAATACCTGTTGTTTAAGCGTCAAATTACTCTGCTTTAATTTTTTTAATCATTTACTGGCTAATGTTATCGAGACTGCTCCTGACAATACCGCTGTGAGCATAAGACTTGTACTAAACTAAAGATTATTAATAATCAAGGGTTAAACTCAAAAAACTCAAACTAGATTCGTTGATATATTCATCACTCATGGAAAAAACGTGGTACTGGACTAGGTACTTATTCAGCAATACGATTCACGATTGCCTAATTAGCTTTTATCTAATCAAAAAATGCTACAAGCTTAATCGCAGAATTAAAAGCGGCACCATAGTACCCAATCACAATGTTGAATATTAACGTTATTGGATTTCATCCTCTTTATCAGCAAAATCTTTTGCTACTTGTTTAAAATCATCTGCAATCGTCAGAAAGCAATCAACTAACAAGGCTTCAAAGTGACTACCTCTGCCTTCAGTAATAATACTCACCGCTTTTTCATGAGAGAAAGCTGGCTTGTAAACACGTTTACTAATTAACGCATCATAGACATCCGCTACGGCCATTAATCTTGCTGATAATGGGATATCTTCACCAGCCAAGCCTTCAGGATAACCTGAGCCATCCCATTTTTCCTGATGCGAATAAGCAATCTCTTTTGCAAAAATCAAAAAGTTATCTGCAGTGTCTATTGATGTTTCTGCTGCTGCAATAGCATCTCGACCGAAGGTGGTATGCTTTTTCATTATTTCAAATTCTTCATCGGTGAGTTTACCGGGTTTTAATAAAATACTGTCTTCAATTCCAACCTTACCAATGTCATGCAACGGAGCTGATTTATAAAGAGAGGTAATAATATCGGGAGTTAATACTGCTTTATATTTATCATGCTTAGCAACTTCTGTTGCCAATATTTTTACATAGCGTTGTGTTCTTCTGATATGATTCCCTGTCTCAGGATCTCTCGATTCGGCGAGTGCTCCCATAGCAACCATAGCGACATCTTGAAGTTCTGAAAGTTGCGATGTTCGCTCAAGTACACGCTCTTCTAATATTTCATTTTGTCTCGCAAGTAAGTTTCTTGATGCTTGTAAAATTAAGTGATTTTTAACGCGCTCTTTTAAAATAGGAGGACTAATAGGTTTCGTTATATAATCAACTGCGCCAAGCGCTAAACCTTTAGTTTCATCATCTTCTTGCGATTTTGCCGTTAAAAAAACGATAGGAATATCTTTAGTTTCAGCTTGAGACTTTAATATTTTACAGACTTCATAACCGTCCATCTCGGGCATCATTATATCGAGTAAAATCAAATCAGGCTTTTGCTTTTCAATAATTTTTAAAGCCATTTTTCCACTTAACGCAGCTTGAACGAGGTAATCTTGAGCTAACACACCTTTCACTACATCAATATTGGCTAAAGTATCGTCAACCGCTAAAATGGTTTGCTTCTTTATTTCACTCATCTATTATTTCTCCTATTCCTTTAATTCTTTAAAATATGATGCTTTAATTTTACTCAATTGTTTTTCACCGCTATCAAAATCATACTGACTTAACGCATCCCTTATTTTTTCTAACGCGTCAAATATTTCTGTAGTTAGTTCAAACTCTAACAATTCATCAACAGCATCGACTACCGTTGAATCAAAGTTATCAATTTGCTGCGCTATAAAATCAAACTTGCTCAGTAACGTTTCATCATCAATAACAACTTTACTACCTTGATGACAGTAATTAGTGATTTCTTGCTCAAATACTTTATATAAAATTTCAGCACGCTCAAAGTCGTACAATTCCAATGCACTAGCTAGCTCTGTAACTTCATTTGATAAATCATCCGCTTCAATATAAGTAAATATGTCTTGTAATGTTTCATTAGCGGCACTGTCAAAATTGTCTATTTGTTCTTTTAAGTCTATGACTAATTTAGTAACTACTTCAACAGCAAATAACGGTTTATTATCGGTTGGCTGAATGGATTGTTGATCGTTATCAATGGCAGCCACCATTTGAGTGAGCTTAGCCGTACATTCCACAAATAGTGTTTCTAGTTCATCACTATCGAGTGGTTTTCCTTTTTCTATTTTTTCACTAATAAGTCGCTCTAATTTTTCTGCTGGTAGTACGACAAAAGTTGCACCTATCGTTGCACAAACCCCTTTTAATGTATGCGCGGCTATTAACGCTGTTTGCAGCTCATTGTTTGTTAATGCTTTTTTTATACGATCAACTGCATCAACTTCCGAACTGGCCACTTTTTTAAGGGTATTACGATACGCTTTTACATTACCTGCCATTCTGGCTAAGGCTGAATTAACATCAAATTCTGGTAATATAGGCAAGTCAACTTCATCATGTGCAATTTGATTTTTCCTGACATCACTCAATACTTTACCGGTAGGTTTAATCCATTGGGCTAATGTTTTATAAACATCTTGTGGATTAATAGGTTTTGGAAGGTGGTCATTCATTCCGGCAGCGATACACTTTTCCTTGTCACCACTCATAGCATTAGCGGTCATCGCAATGATGGGTAAATTAATATTTTTTTCGTCTTTACGTATTTCTTTGGTCGCAGTATAACCATCCATTATCGGCATTTGTATATCCATTAATACCGCATCAAAATTTTTATTTTCAACCGTTTCTACTGCGATTTTTCCGTTGCAAGCAACCGTTACCACTAACCCTGCCATTTCAAGTAATTCAACGGCTATTTGTTGATTAATTTCATTATCTTCCACTAATAAAATTTCTGCGCCAACGATAGCTTGAGCAAATGATATATCTAATCGATTACCTTGTACTTCTGAGCTTAAACCATGCGTTTCGCCCATTACTCTTAAAGTAATATCGAGTAATTTAGATGCACATACAGGTTTAGTTATCGAGCTAGCTAAATTAATATGTTGTGCTTTTTTCAACATTTCATCACGGTCATAAGCGGTCACAATGACAAACTTAGGTGGTTGAGATAAGAAACCATCACTAATGATTTGTTCGCCTAATTCAATGCCATCCATGTGCGGCATTTTCCAATCAGAAAGTACTAATTTGTACGGTTGATTGTTCTGCTCTGCAAGTTTTAGTTTCTCTAATGCTTCTGCGCCAGAAGCTGCTAATTCAGGTTTAAAGCCTAAACTTTCTGACATAGTAAAAAGTATTTCTCTTGCAGCCACACTGTCATCAACAATTAACACAGGTAAATCAACTAAGCTTGCTGGTGATGCTTGGATATGCGCAGTATTTTTTTGTGCAATGCCAAAAGTTGCGGTGAAGTAAAATTGACTACCTTCGCCACTGGTACTTTCAACCCAAATTTCACCCTGCATTAATTCCGTTAACGTTTTACTAATGGTTAAGCCTAAACCAGTTCCTCCATATTTTCTGGTTGTTGAAGCATCTGCTTGGCTAAAGGATTGAAACAATCGGCCTAATTGCTCTTCGGTCATGCCAATACCTGTATCACATACTGAAAACTCTACCGTGACATTTTTATCGTTTTGTTTGATAGGTTTTGCTTTGATCACTATTTCACCTTGATCGGTGAATTTAATTGAGTTATTAGCGAGGTTAATTAATATTTGTCCTAATCTTAGAGAATCGCCAACAAGGTCAAGTGGTAAATCTGGCGATAAGTCGATGAGTAATTCTAAGGATTTTTCCTGACTTTTATGTGAAATAATTTGCACGAGATGGTCAATAGTATCGTTCAAGTTAAAAGGTATCTCTTCAAGATCAAGTTTACCCGCTTCTATTTTTGAAAAATCTAAAATATCGTTAATAATACCAAGTAAGGCTTCCGCTGAACTCTGAATTTTATTGACATAATCAGCTTGTTTTCGACTTAAACTGGTTTGCATTGCCAAATAGCTCATACCAATAATTGCATTCATCGGCGTACGTATTTCATGACTCATATTGGCGAGGAATTCACTTTTAGCTTGGGTGGCAATTTCAGCCTCATTTTTTGCGTGGAGAAGTTCATCTTCGACCATTTTGCGTTCGCTGATATCACGAAGAATCGCAACAAAAAAATGTTCCTCATTTTCAACCCATCCCGAAACAGAAAAGTCTGTCGGGAAAATATGGCCATTTTTATGTAAAGCAGAGATTTGAATCGTTTTGTTGAGTAAGTTAGCGGCTTGTCCTGCAACCATCCTTCTCATTCCAGCCAAATGAGCCTTGTGATAGTCAGGAGGAATAATAATTAGAATACTTTGACCAATAACATCGACAGCTTTATGACCAAATGTTCGCTCTGCTGCGGGGCTAAACATCAGGATAATATTATTACTATCAATCATGATAATAGCATCTACAGCCGTATCAATAATACTACTTGTACGCTTCATATTCATTTCAAGCGCCTTAGTACGTTCATTCACTAAACTTTCAAGTTCCAAATGCGAACGAGCTAAAGTTTTTGTTGCTCTGGTGCCAACCTTCAAAGTAAATAAAGTACCTCCAAAAACAAGCATTAAAGAGATAAATAGAATCGACCAAATTGTATACCTGAATATGATTAAAAGCTCTAAAGACTCCTCCATATCAACTTCTGCAGCCACCCCCATATTGAGAGTATCATCCCACAGCCAACTCCCTATAACCTCTACACCACGGTAATCTCGATAGCCTTCTAGGTTACTCCCCGTTTTCCCTGAATTAATATGACTGGCCATTAACGTTAATGGCCATTGCGATTCTTGAGTCACACTCTCTGACAAATTTAGTAAGCTTTTACCTGGGTCTAGAACACGTATATTGAGTGAAGAGCGTTCATGTTCCTCTATAAAACCAATGTTTTTGAGATCATTTTCAAAGCGTACATTTGAAAGTAAAGTACCGGATTTATCAATTGCATAAGTTTCACCACTTTTTCCAATAAAACCTGCCGATAATATAGAAGAAAAAACACCATCAAAATTCACTCGCTTTGCTATGATCGCTATCACTTCATCTTTATCATTGACCACTGGCGAGGCAAAAAACATGGTGGGTGTAATATCGTTATTATGTAGGCTATTGCCCTCAAGATATACATCCGAGTGAACTGGAGGAATAAAAACACTTTCCCCTTGTAATACTTTAGTTAGTAATCCAGGTCGTGTTTTATGAATAACATTCTCAATTCCAATATTATTATCTCTTCTTGAAGACAGGCTTATTTTTCTTGGTGAAATAATAAAAAAGCCAATATTTCCCACTTCACTTTCTCTACTTTTAAAAAATGCTCTAATTTGTGTTTGAAGAGGCGAATTTTTCAATGCTGCCGGTTCTTCTGGCAACACTAATAATTGTTCAACAAGTTTTAATAGCTCTTTGTTCTTACCAACTTGCTCTAACATATTTTGTTCATATTTCATCCATACTTTTAAGCGTTGATGAGTGGTGGATAGCAATGTAGATAAACTATAATCCAAGGCTTCAAATTGTCGTTTTTCTGCGTAATTCATAACAAAAGAGGATATTGCGATAAGCAAAACAGACAGGGCTATTAAGCCAGTAAATATCGTGTTTTTAAATCGAGGGGAGCTAAATTTTGTCGCGAGATCTTTTTCACTAGATTTTAATACTATGGAACTAATAATACTTCCAAGAATAAGTAATAAAATTATTGCCCCACATATAAACCATAACAAATGGCTGTTACCAAGAGTATTTGTTGTACTTATTTCCTTTGTGTTACGTGAGGTTAGCCAATCATTATTAGAATTCATCAAATCACTGGCTTTGATTGAATCTAAACCTTTCTGTAAGATATTATGGAGAATTTCTTTATTTTTTTGTGTATATAGATGCAAAGATGATGGAAACACAACATCCTCATCAATTACTCGTAAGTTAGTAACACCTTTTTGCTCGACCCAATCATCTACAGCAATTTGAGCATCAAGTAATGCATCTGCTTCACCATTTAACACCTTATTTATTGAATCTTGGATACCTGTAGTTTCAATTATTTTTAGGTTTGGATAGAGGGCTTTAACTTTATCAATGGTGGTGTAACCTGCAGAAATAGCAATACTTGAAGTAGATAAGTCAATATTTGATTGAAAGCGAGTGTTACTATCTTTTACATAAAATAATTCGCGTACTAAAAAGTATGGCGTTGAGAAATAACCAAACTCTTTTCTGTCTTCGAACAAGTAAGCATCAGGTAATAGGTCAATTTTTCCTTGTTTAAACTTACTTAAAATATCACCCCAACTTCCTTTTACATATTCAACCTTTAAGCCTGTTTTTGAAATGATTTGACGTAAAATTTCCCCCGATAGGCCTCCTGGATTATCATCATCTTGCATAAATAAAATAGGCGGCCAATGCTCAACACCTACTATGACTTTATTTTCAGTAATCCATTGTTTTTCTTCGTCAGTAAAGTGTAAATTATTATCTGCTAACTTGATTATTGACTTATCTTTACTACGTATTTCAAGCTGAGCTAAGTAGCTCATTATCGTCGCCATAAAATCCGTTTTATTTTGATGATATTCATCGCTATTTAAAATAACCATGGCTTTTTGTCTATCGTTTGATTGAATGGCTGCAATAACATTCACTTCAGAGGCAACCAGCACATTGTTTATTTCGTGTAGCGCCGCTATCAAAGGAGCATCTTCCTCGTGCATATTTGATGATAACTCTTCGATCAATTGATTAAGTTTAGACTCATATTCGTTGTATCTATCGAGCCACTTTGTATCTGATGAAAATGCGTAACTCAGAACTGATGATGTGAGTACTTCATCAAAATATTTTAGCTCTATTGCCATATTGTCTAACTGAGATAGCGAAAAATGATTAACAGGCTCTATATTGTCTAGTATTACTTCCTCTTTAGATTGTTGTGCAAAACAATTTGGCATAGAAGTAGTACTTAATATTAAAGCCGTCATGACTAAAAGCTTAAAGAGTATTTTCATTTATGAACCTATAACTTATATTTTTATAAAATAGCAGAGTAAATTTATTTTTAATTGGCTCTAGCTTTTAATTAAAAATTACCAGACAGAAGTGTGCTTCTCGTTTTTCTTGTTACGTTTGTGATCCATCTTAATATCATTTTGTCATTTTAAATATTTGGAATTCATAATTTATTACTTTCTATCTTGGCTTGTGATGTCAAAGTAGATCAAAACTTAACATTTAGCTTTAATATAAGCGAAAGTTAACTCTAAATGACTATTATTAATTATCTTTTTCTAATAAGTTAACTTCTATCACACCCAAGTAAAATGTATCAATAAGAACATCGTCTGGCACCAATTTTGCTGTAACTTTATTGTCAGAAAAAGTGAAGTTAAAAGGAGCATGGTTAACGGTATCTCAACTAGATGCCACACCAACACTATCACCATTTGAACCTTTCATTAACAAACTCACTAAACTGATATTAAGAAAGGCAAACTTGAGGCTAACATTACTATTATTATTACTATTACTATTGCCATCGCAGCTCATTATTCTCAATTCCTAGTTACCACAATAGCAGTAACCAAGGATACTTTGAACAGTGTCGTTGAAGGTTGCTCGATTAATCTAGATTGGTTTTATTCTGGTCATTTGAATACCTTTAAGGTTTTACTTATTTGAAATTATAATCTTTCCAGTATTAGTAAATAATTACAGCATTAGCTTGAAATAAAACAATTAATTGCTAATATCATTAATAATAATATTCAAAAATCAATAACCTATTACATTTGAAGGATCAAAATGTTTAACGATGCAAAAGTTATAAAACTTAGTCTATTTATACTCCCATTGTTTGTTTCAGTTAATAGTTTTGCATCAGAAACAAATACCGCCGCAGATAAACCCTTGTATCAATTTGAAGCAGGCATGCACGCTAATTATTTGGACTCAGAAGACTATTACCAGTTAAATACCAGTGACGTATTTGCCACTGACTCCAATACGCAACTGGGGTTGGATCTTTCAATCCAATTACATCACAGTGCACTTCCCCAAAATACGTTTCTTGCAATGGGTTGGAGCAAAACCGATGAATATAGTGCTGATGTGCTTGCGCATTGTGGTGATAAAGCCTGCCAAGAAACCACTAAGCTTAACTTTGAATCACTACAGCTAAATTATCATTACCAATGGCATCAATCTTCCACCATGGAATCTTCAGTTTATGCTGGTGTTTCATATATTTGGGCTGAGGGTGAAATTAAAGGCCAAGCTTGGCGTGATGGCGCAACAGGTTTTCAGGTAGGCAATCAAATTTACTTTATGCCACATTCAGCCATTCAACCCTACATTGGCGTTAAATTATCTTACTTCGCCATTGAAGATGGCGATGACACGATTCACTTACCAAACTTAAGCCTTTTATTTGGCTTACACTTTTAATTAATTTTTGGACTTTTTTATGATTTTATTTCGTTTTGTAAGTTTATTGTTACTTTTGGGGTTAACCGCTTGCGAGAAAGCAAGTGTTCCTTCAGACACCTCTCCTAATTTAAGTTTAACGGTTACTGCACCTTCTATCGTTGATGCGGGTGAAACAGTCAACCTTAGTGCCATGGTCAGTATTGACGGAACAGAAGTTGATACTGGTGTAACTTATGTGTGGGAAGATAAGTCTGCACAGCCAGTAGGTTTAACAAGTAATAATAATACAGCTAGTTTTGTTGCTTTATCTGGTGTTGATGAAGCAATTATTCTGGTGACAGCCTTTTTTGAAAACTCCTCTGTAAGCAAAACGGCTACTATAACTATTAATTCCCCTCCTATTTTAATGTTAACTCTTACGTCACCTACCATGGTTGATATCGGTGATACAGTTGACCTAAGTGCCATGGTCAGTATTGACGGAACAGATGTTGATACTGGTGTGACTTATGTGTGGGAAGATAAGTCTGCACAGCCAGTAGGTTTAACAAGTGATAATAATACAGCTAGTTTTATTGCTTTATCAGGTGTTGATGAAGCAATTATTCTGGTGACAGCCTTTTTTGAAAACTCCTCTGTAAGCAAAACGGCTACTATAGCCATTAACCCACCTCCACATTTAGATTTAACTCTGACGGCACCTTCGATAGTTGATGTCGGTGATACAGTCAACTTGAGTGCTATGGTCAGTATTGATGGAACAGATATTGATAGTGATGTGACTTATGTGTGGGAAGATAAATCTTCACAATCAATTGGTTTGGCGAGTAAGGATAATACCGCTCATTTTGTTGCTGTTGCAGGTATTGATGAAGCGATTGTGCTAGTCACAGCCAGCTACAAAGGTGCGACAGTGAGTGAAAATGTGTCCATTGCTGTGCTTAGCTCAGTGCAACCTGTTGAAATAGGTGCGTTGACTATTAGTGGACCAACTAAGGTAAAGTCGTCTCATCAGGTGATTTTAAATGCACTTTATACAGAAACCAGTGTAGTAAAAACAGATGCGACTTTTGTTTGGGCACAAGATGGAGGGCCTGACGTTGGGTTTACTGCCAATAATGGCGAAGTATCATTTACCGCACCAGATGTTAACCAAGATACAGAGCTTGCCTTTAGTGCTCAAACAACTAACGATGTGGGTGAACTTTTCGATACATTGTGGTTTGTTACAGTAACTCCTCCAGATATTGCATTTACTAATCAGCCTAATACTGGGCAATCACAAGTTGGCAGCCAACAACAAACGGCTCATACGGTTAAACAAGCTACCTCAGGTGATACAGTTCACTTAACGACACAGGTTAGCCAAACTGGCGGAGGCGGCTCATTTACATATGCTTGGACACAAGTACAAGTGACGGGTACTCCGGTTGTTATAACTCATACCGACACCTCTCAACCTACCGCAACTTTTGTCGCGCCTTCAGCCGCAGGGAAGTTGACTTTTAATGTAACAGCTACAGAATCTGGCAGTGGAAAAAGCATTTCGCAAACGCAAGTAGTTAACGTATTAGGCAAGCCGTTTAGCCCACAGCAAGGTGCTCAGCACGAGGTTTATAATGGCCATGGCGTTATCTCCTTAAAAGGCAGAGTGCAAGGCGGCACAGCGCCATTTACTTATGCGTGGTCTCAAACAAGTGGTCCTACAGCGCCGATTACAAGCCTTACAGCTGAAAACCCTGATGTAACACCTCCAACGGTAACCACAGACACCGACTTTACGTGGGAAGTAAAGGTTACCGATGCCAATGGCCAACAAGTTACATCTACGCATGTAGTCACTGTAAAAGCAGCCCCTAAGTTAGCTGTTTCTATATTACACCCTGCAAGCGCAGACGTAGCTGAAGGCGACACCGTACTGCCGCAAGCGCAGATTAGTGGGGGCACGGGTAATTATTCCATTCGTTGGACGAGTTCTGTAGTTACCTTGATTGATGAAACTACAGCAGCGCCAAGCTTTGTTGTGCCAACAGTCAGCAAAGACACTAACATTGTCGTGAATTTGGCAGTGAGTGACGGCACCAATCAAATCACTCAAAGCGTGAGGTACACCGCTAAACCTTTATTTACAGTGAACTCACACCAGAACCAAAGTGGCAGCAACCTAGCCACAGGTCCTAATCAAAGTACGCATCAGAACAATCAAATAGAGTCAGGCAAGACCTTTAAACCCAGTGTTGATGTGCACGAAAATGCTGCATCTGGTGGTACTTTCACCTATGCATGGACAGTAGTGAAACCTAACCCAGCACCTTCAGATTTAGCAATAGCAGGTGCGAATACTGCACAGCCCGTTGTAAGTGCGCCTAGTGTTACCAGTACAACACCTGTTGAGTTGCAAGCTGTTATCACTTATAGCGTTAATGGTAAAAGCATTAGTAAAACGGTTAATTCTGTATACCAAGTAGTGCCTTACGCCTCGCCGAGCAAACCACCCATGAGCTTAAGTATGGCTGGGCATGAAAGTGTATACAGCGGTCGCATGGTTAATCCAACCGTTTCAGTCATGAATGCCGCAGGCACTATCACTTACAAGTGGACTAAAGTGAGCGGCCCGACTATTGCGGGCGGCATTACGGATGATACTACCGACCACCCAAGTTTTACTGTTCCAGTAGTAACGGGGCATCAAGATCTGGTCGTCGAGGTTGAGGTGAGCGATGGTAGTAGCGTAAAAACGGCGCAGGTCACCTTCGCGATTGACCCCATTAACGTGCCAGCTAAATTACCGCTTACTGTTGTGGCTTCTAATGACGCCAGCGTAGTAGCTAATACCAAGGTTACACCGCGAGCCACCGTTACCAACTCTAACGGCACGCCAACTATTGCATGGGCTCAAACCAGTGGCACAACCATTACAATTGCCGATGCGAATACTGCAACGCCAAGCTTTACGGCACCAGCAGCAAGCGGCACCGTTGTCGTTGAGGTAACCGTAACCGATGCTGACAATTCACCCGTAACCGATACGATCACCTATCAAATTCAAAATGGTATTAAAGTGACTGGCGGCGCAGCTTCACGCAGTGTTGCAGAAGGCAATACCCTTGATTTACTGGCCAGTGTGCAAGACGCCGCAGGTAGCGTGACTTACGCGTGGACAGTGGTTGATGCCAATGGCTTAACATTACCCGCCATTACTGATGCCGATAAAGCCGCAGCCAGCTTAGTTTTACCGGCGGTGAGCGCAGACACTGACATTAAATTACAAGTCACCGCCACCGACAGCGCCAACAAATCAACAGCGCTCATTACCATTACTATTAGCGATCGCCATATGAGAGTAGATGCTGGTGCCGATTATGGCGTGCCACTTACCATGCCTGGCTACCTGCATGGCAATGCGCAAGGCGGCTTACCGCCTTATACTTACTTATGGACGCCGGGCCCTTTCGCTGCGGCACTCTCTCCTTTAAGCAGTACCAGTTCAGCGAACCCAAGTTTTACAGCGCCTGCAATCGCGCAGAAAGTTGACTTAAAATATACCCTTGATGTTACCGACAGCTTAGGTAATACAGGCAGTGATGTTGTTAATATTCACACGCTTGTTCCTGAGTATGAAGTAGATGCGGGGCAAAATTTCCCCATTATTGAAAATGCATGGGGCAGTTTATTTGCGAAAGCAAAAAATAATTTGGGCGTTGTAGCATGGAAATGGGTACAAATTTCAGGTGATGATGTTTCGAGTACCTTTACCAGTTATACCGATGCTAACCCATGGTTTCAAGCACCTGCCGCAACCTCTGGGCAGTTTAAAGAATTAGTGTTCGAAGTGAGTGGTACCGATGCAAGCAGCACACTTGTTAAGAAAGACCAAGTTAAAGTATTGGTTCAAGGTGTACCCGATATCTCTGTTAGTGTTGATGCTATGCAAGTAGTTAAAGCCGGTGAAGAGGTAAGTATAGTAGGCACCATTACAGATGCATCAGGCAGCTTAAAGGAAAGCCGCTGGCGCCCAGATGCCAGTAATTCTCATTCGATTGGTGCACTTAACCCTGCAACCAACACGAAAGGAGATTTAGTTCACATTGCCAAGTTTTTTGCACCCGTTGTAACGACAGACACCACATTAAAGTTTAACTTTGCCGCTGAAGGGGCTGGTAACTTGGCGACCGCCCAACAAGAAGTGGTTGTTAGAGCGAACCCTGCAGCAGTTGAAACAGGCCCAGATCGCAATGTCGTTGTAGGCGAAACTGTGCAGTTAACAGCTTTGGCAGCGGGCACACCCACTTACAGTTGGGTCCAAGAGTTAGGCGGGAATGTAGCACTCAGTGATGCTAATTCACAATCGCCTAGTTTTGTTGTGCCTCCTGCGGCAATCTTGACGAGTGATAAACGGTTACGCTTTCGTGTAACGGCTACAGGTGCGACAACAACCCAAGATACAGTAACATTAAAGGTATTTCAGCCAAATATTGAAATTAGCGCCGCTGGTGACAATATCGAATTTGAAGAAGGGGATGTAAGCAAAAACCCAATCACTCATAAAATTATCTATGTCGATAAGGTATCAAATGGTCTTATCTTACCTGCCGATGTCAGCATAACAGTCAACCCAGTATCTGCAGCAGGCAATTTTTCGATAGCAACATGCTGCTTACACGACCTCCTAATCGACCCTACGGGGCTTGCCGCTGGCACTTATACGGTAGACTTGGCCGCCACCGGAAATGTTAATAAAGTTCATGATGAAAATGATGGGGTTAGACGCTTTTATGTGACTGTAACTAAACCATTACCACCAGCAACACCGCCTATGCCTAAAACCATTGACCTTAGTGCCAATACTGGGTTAACAGGCATTGCAGGTGTTGCAGGCAATCATTCACTGCATGTCCCAACCATCTCGGGAGGTGTGCCACCTTACACTTATGCGTGGGGATTAGGAGCTGATACCAATGGCTTAACATTGACAGGTGGCACTACTGATAACCCAACCGTGGCTTTCCCCGCAGTGCCTAATACATGTACTGAAATTAAAGGAAAAATATCGCTCACCGTTACAGATGCGAATGGTGATACCGCTACTGGCGATGTAACCTATAGCAGCACCCCTGCGCTAAATCCTATTAAACCAGTCAGCTGTCAAATTTGCCGTGGACCTAAATTCATTTGTGAGCGCTCACATGTTTTAACAGTTTGTGATGTTTCTATGGGTAACCATAAGTCGGGCACGGTGAATGCAGACTTACAATATTGCATTAACGACATAGAAAACCTGAAAGATGGCTCGCGCTATGTAGGCCGTCGCTGCGCCACTGCAGAAGAAGTTAACAGTGATTGGTTTGGGCCATTAGAAAATGCCATAACAACTGCCGCTAAAAATGCATCAGGCGGCAGCACCCACTACTTCCGAGAAGGCCAAACGACAGGGACCACACAAGCATACCAGTATAACGTTACGGTCTTACAAGATGCACACTTTAGTTTTTCTGCTGCTTGTAAAGGAGATAACTGTAATTTGGAGACTGTGCCTGATGACACTTTAGGTTTGTTACCCTCTTATGTTGGTACGCCACAATATGATCCACAGTTCCCGAATGGTAAAATAGATACAACAATTAATAGTGTGCCGCCTACACCTAAAGCCGGTGTTTGTCCTTAGTTAGTTTATTCAAAATAAAAGCGTCACTTAATATATTCATTATTAAGTGACGCTTTTTACATTTTTAAACCTTAATTTTTCTAAATGCACTTATTGTAATGGTTTTGATGAATCATTTGCAGAGCATAATAATTATAAGTAATACCAAACGAACAAATTTATTGATCATCTTCCATTGGTCTACCTATCCAATTTCTGCATTGTATTCAATCCCGATTGCTAGCGACTGCTCTATCACACACCTTGAACTTTAATCTTAATCCTCATTGAATTTTTATCACGCATTTAATCTACTTGGTATAAAAGTAAAAAGAATGAACACAATTAAATGTTATATTTTTTCTCTTTAAAATATTACAAAATAAAGCGAGTTGCTCAGATAATGAATACTCGTCAGGTTGTTGATATTCAAAGTGTTGAAAATTACCTTTGAGTAAACCCCTTAGTAATGCAGGAAGAGCGTTGTACTTATTTGTCTCATCTAATGTGAAATGCAATGCCTTATAATCACTGGCCTTTAAAACAATTAAAAAATATTACAGGGCAGCAAAAAACTGTGTTTTTAAATATGATGCATCACATAATCAGTTTCTTAATGAAGCTCTGCAATGACATAAGTACAGTTTTCATCTACTTCATTAACCTCTGGGCGGGGTGCATAAAGTTGCTCACCTAAAATAAGTCATAATTTTTTTGATTATCTACAATTGGTTCTCTTCTTTAATGGATTTTAGCTGAATGTTTTGATTACTACTCAGACCAATGAATAACGAAAAACAACCAAACCACTTCTAATTTGCTTTTTCTAGATATCACTCCACTTGATACCAAAAGCACCTGAAAGATAAGGGTTTCGGTCGCTTATGTATAAACCCGCTTAGCGATACAATTTATGTAACCTGAACTCTGGATAATAGAAATAGAAATAGAAATAGAAATAGAAATAGAAACGGTAAAGCTTTTATTTTCATAGATATAAAAAGAAGCTAATAGTAGATTTACATATTAGTTGTATCAATGTCATTAGTTTTGCGTGAATCAAGGCAAGTTTTTTATTCCAGATAAAACCAGGTACCTACATCCATGTAGGCTACGCTGATACCATTAAAAACATTGGCATTGACGTACATAAATTACCCAGAGTTCAGGCTATGTATAATCGCTAAGCTGATTAAGCATTGTAAAGAATCCACTAACTAAGGCTGAAAGCACTTAACCATTAATCAAAAAGTGCACTGCAATACTCGCAGCGTAGCCTAGGGCAATAACCCAACTCCACTTTAAGTGGCCGATAAAGGAATAAACGCCTTTGGTTTGCCCCATTAAAGCAACACCGGCAGCTGAACCAATTGACAGCAAACTTCCACCGACACCTGCTGTCATTGTCACTAACAACCATTGTTGTAGATCCATTGCAGGATTCATGCTTAGTACCGCAAACACCACAGGGATATTATCAACAATTGCTGATAGCACACCAACAGCAATATTAGCGTAAGTTGGGCTCCAATTACTGTATAAGGCTTCTGAAACGAGACTTAAGTAACCCATAAAGCCCAAACCACCAACACACATGACGACACCATAAAAAAACAGTAAGGTATCCCACTCTGACCGCGCTATTTTGTCAAAAATATCAAACGGGATAATGTTACCCAGTTTTTTCAATTCTTCAGCGTCGTTCGTTGCTTCTGCTTTACTGCGTTTTTTATCTAAGGAGCGCGGTAAACTCATACGTAAA
>Ga0208643_1000479_pt1 | contig 26588 bp, 28 predicted proteins | sample VirMetDEL_Nov_12_FD_184516 | JGI IMG/M metagenome (GOLD analysis project Ga0208643, IMG submission 184516) | Aqueous microbial communities from the Delaware River and Bay under freshwater to marine salinity gradient to study organic matter... | ecosystem: Environmental > Aquatic > Marine >... | reverse complement strand
TGCTATCTTCAGATGTTTTAGGTTGTCCAGCTATAACACCGGGAAGATATACATTATAGTAATCTTGTTCTGTTTGTTTTACAACTATCTTGTAAGAATACCAACCCAAAGGATTATACTCAGAACTTGTTTTATCTCCGTTATATATACCAGGCCAGTTAGTTGATGGGTTAGGATCCGCTGGTCCTATAGAAGAATTTAATATCACCTTTAAGGAATCACCTGGAAAAGTTTCAGTTTGAAGTGAAGCATCTCTATATGGTAAATACAAGGTTGATCCGCCGTAATTAACTCCTCCTGACTGTATGTTGTCATCAGCGTTGGACAATATAACAGAAGAAGATCTTCCGTATCTATCCGATAAAACAAATCCAACTTGATAATTTCTATTTTGCTTTAAAGTACTGTTAGGGTATTCTACAATGCTGGTAGTGTTAGTTACTTCGTTAGCACCAGTATTTACAGCAAAAGCACTTTTAAATGTTGCTGCTAGATTATAATCTAACGACTCTGGAGAGGTGTGTTTGTTTTGATAGTTACCGTAAACAATTCTATTACTTGTAACTTCTTGAGCTAAAGCTTTAACAGGTACTTTGTCATAAACTCTAGTTAATTCTGAAGGTGGAAGAGTTTTCCACGGTTTAGTAGAATTGTAAGAATAATTATAAAAAGTAGAGTTACCTGTTAGTTGAGTTGATGTTATAGTGTCCACTAGTTGTATAGACAAGTTTCCTGACTCTTTATAAATAATATCTATTTCATCAATATCTAACGAACTACCAATAGTACCCATGGTTAGAGAAGCTCCAACCTCGTTTAAAGGCATAGGTATTATTAATTGTATTTTATCTACTTTATTTTCCATAAACTGAACAACTGTACTTTGTAAAGCATCGTTCATATCGTTTACGTTATCCGAAGCATCATATAAAAAATAACCATCTTGTTTAGGTATAAAAGCTACTTGAGTAAATGGAGCTAATAAAGAGTATTCTCCATCTTTAAATTTAAACCTATAAGAAAATCTAATAAATTTATCATCTAGTAATTCTGTGTCACCAACAAAATTAGGATCATAATAAGGATTGTTACTAGTACCATCGGGTAGTTTTTCATCACTAACATTTTGCATGGTAGTTTGATAGCTATTTACTGCTTGGTTTGTTGATGGTGAGGTAAAACCACTTGCTATGCTAGATGTTATTTTTTGATAAAGTTGTATTGGTTGGTATGGATTAATTTTAGCTACACTTATTGTATCTTCGCTGTTGTAAGGATTACCATATCCAGCCGCTATTACTGTATTAATTTTTCTAGGTTGATTTCTATTATCAGTAAAAAATAAAAAATCTTCTAAAACATTTATACCGTATATTTTATTTTGTGTAGAAAAGTTTAAAAAAGCACCTTCTACAAGTTTAACAGAGTTACCACTTAAAACGTCATATCTAAATATATAGTTTTTAGCTGTAGTACTATAAGCGCTACCTGTATAGTTTGTTAAAAAAACATATATAAAATTATTAATTTCATCTACATAAGTACCTATTGTTTTTAAAGTACCTGATGGTAGAGAAACTAATAAAGAAAAATCTACTTTAAGTTGATTACCTAAAACGTTTTCTAAAGCGCCTACATCTGCTCCTTCAGATCTACTAATCTGAGCGTTTATTGCGTTTCTGTATTCTCCTGACGGAACAAGTCTTGCATCAAGATCTTTGTTCATTTTAGAAGCTATAAAAGCATTTTTAACTTCAGCCATTTAATTTAGTGTTTTAACCATTTAGATTTACCTCTCATTACTTGAACTATTTCATCAAGTTTAATATTAGATAATCTTATTTTAGCATTTCTAAGCTTTGCGCTTTTTTCTCTTTTTAATCTTTGTACTATATACTCTGGTTGACCAATTCTACTAGCTATTACAGCATGTGTTATATATGAGTACATAGCATCTTCAGCTAATTTAGGTATTCTAGTGTCCATATCAGTAGCTAAACCATCTGATATATATTCGAATATAATTAACTTATCTTTTAAGTTACTTGAAAAAGAAACTTTACCTTCTCTTTCATTCATATTAAACCAACCATTTACTTGACTAGTTTGTGGCTCTAAGCCAAACATTTGTCCCCAGCTACCTCCAAAGAAATCACCACCGTAGTCCCAGTTATAAGCCCACATTTCATTAGTAAAATTATTTGAATTTAAATCACCATTGATTAAACCAATATTACTATTATGCCACCTTTCTTGTGTCTGAGAAGTTCCCTCAACATCATTACCGTAATTGTCCTGCGTAGGTATGCCTGATGAATCTTGTATTTGAGTATTGTAAGGACTTGTTGTTAAGTTATTTGTTGGGTATATAGGTCTTAAAACACCTAATTGATCAACCCACGAGAGCTTAACGTAATTAACGTAATCTTGCGGTAAAACTAAAGTTAAACTATTTGGTATTGATAATTCAGAAGATTTGATACTCTTCAAAGTATCATAGCTAAATTCCTGTATAGCTCTTTTTGCGTGGAAAATAATATCAGTTCTTTTTACATCTAATATAAGTTTTCCCTCTCCAACAAAAGCCACCATAAAATTATTTACAATGTCTTGTAGTTTCAGATATTGATAACCTCCATAGTTATCTTCAACTGTTTGACCAAAAGCTTTTTGATCAATTGTGTTACCATACTTACCACCATCTAGTATTTTTAGCTGCACTACTATATAGTCAGAACTTGCTGTAGTAAATGTTATATCATTACCATTGACACTGTAGTTAGTTGTTTTTTCTGTCCAACTTCCTGGAATAGCACTTGCGCTAGTGTATATTTTAAAGTTATTTAAGGCATAGTTCTCTGTACCAGGCGTAGAATCATAAAAAATTAAATCAGTATTAAATGTAGTTTTTAATACTTGACCAGCAGTGTTAGTACCTTTAAAAGGTTGAGTACCTTGAAAGTATTGTTGACCAGTTTCCTGTATAAGTCCGTCTTGCGGTTGAGGTTTGATTACGCTACCTGCCATGATTTATTATGATTTAGAGTTTGTTTCTTCTGCTTGAATTGCTTGAGATGCTATTTGTACCACTTGAGGATCTCTTATAACAACACCTGCGTAAGCTAGTATCCTTAATATAACTTCTGTTTGTTCTATATTAGATAATTCAAATTGAGTTGACAAGGGTTTATTGTAAATATATTGACCTAAAGTTCCAGTGGTAAAACCCCATACAACATTATTAGGTTTTCTTATATAACTTACAGTCACATCACTAGCTGTAGTTATAGATTCAGGATAAACATATATATGTTGCTGACCTGTGTCATTACCACTAGTTCCTATAGTTGATTGTTCATATGTGTAAATAGGGAAAGTTTCGGAAGGTTTTGTTATTGGCGAAAGGTTTAAATAAAGAAGTTCATTTCTATCAACTCTTTGTATTTCTTTATCTTTAAATATAACAGTACCAATTCTATGTGTGTTTGATGGAGGAAGAAAATATAATGATGTGTTGATTGAACTCACTGTAGCTGTAGCTAATGATCCTGGACCAGTAACACCTATAACGTCTCCAACACTATATCCACTACCGCCGTTATTTACACTTATATTTTGTATAGCACCTATACTAGGTGAGCTTAATTTTATTGTACACTGTGTACCTGTTTGTCCTGCTTGTACTATGGTTAATATTTCATTACCATTAGCATAACCTGTACCAGGTTGGTTTATTGTTATACCAGTGATATTACCACTAACACCAACACTATTTATATTTACAGTCAAACCAGTTCCACCACCACCTGTTGTTGTAGCTAAATTTACGCCATTTGTATAGTTTTGACCCGCGTTTATAACTGAAAATCCTGGAACTACAGTTTCAATATCAACAGTTAAACCACTACCAGCTCCCACATCTGTGGTTGCTCTATTTGTAGCTCCTGAATAACCAGATCCAGCATTAGTTATACTTAGTGATCTTACTAATCCCACAGGAACACTTGTTGTCGTGCCGAACTGTTTAAATATAGATATTGCTGTGTTATAATTTCTTTGTCTATTAACGTATTCTGTATCTGTTTGTGGTATTCTTAATAGTTGATTATAGTCCTCAAAATAGTTTTCGAATATTTCTAACTGTACTTGTGTAGCTAATTTATTAAACTCATCAGGCGTTATGTATCCTCTTTGTTCTTTATTTAAAATAGACAAGACAGTCGTGTATACTGTATTTACGTTAATTGCCATAAGTTATTATTGTATTAATATTAGGTGACCACACAAGTGATCACCTATTATTATAATCACTTGTTAATTTATTTTTTTATCTATAGATTTATATATCTCTACACCTTCATCAGTCTTTAAATATGCAGCAAAAGCTGAATATGGATTTTCGTCAAAAGGAACGGTCATTAATTTTTTACCGTTAGAACCCCATGTGAAAGTTCTTTGATCTGCAGATAATTTAATTATGTTTATTTCAGTTGCTTTTATAGCAAAATTTCTAAGTTGAACATTTTCATCGTTAGCTAAAGCTAGGAAGGTGCTTGGATTTTGTTTAGCAAATAAAAGTAAATCTCTTTTAATTTCTTTAGAGTTCATTTTACCTACTTGACTACCAAGTTCTACTCTTAATATAGCTTCTTGATGTTCTATATCCATTTGTTTAGCTGAGTTTAAAGCATCTATTTCTAATTCAATATTAGCTAACTCATCTATTGCAACTTCAACTTTATCATGTTCTCTGTATATACCATTTAACAAAGGGTGGTATAGTGATAACATTTTTTGTAAGTTCTGTTGATTTTTTTTAACAGTTAAAACACCGTCTTTAAAAGTTATGTGACCCATAGTGGCTTCACCTAATTGTTCATCTACAAAAACAGAGGATTGATTTGTTGCATAACGCAACTCTCTTTGCATTCCTTTTTGTTCGTCGTAAAATAATAAAGCGTGTTTTTTTGTATGCTTACTAGGTATAGTTAATGTTAACGGACTTTTGTTACCCGTTAAATAATAATGTCTATCCTTTATTTCCCAGCCTTTTTCAGAGCTAAGGATTTCTTTAGTTTTTTTCATAATATAATATAATTAAATAATTTTAATAAGGGTAATAATTACCCCCGTCAGTACAACGAGGGTAAGAATTACATTTGTTGAATCAATTAGATCCCTTTGAATAATACAAAGTTGTTTCTAGCTTGAGTTACTAAACATCTTTCAGATAAGAAATTTACTTCCATTGCATCTAATGAAGATGTGAATGCACCACCAACTGAACCAGTTAACCATGATTTCATTCTTCTGTCATCAGCTTGAGAAGCTCTATATCTTACATGTAAGAAAGGACGTCTAATGTTTGTACCTAAGATTTGGTCATAAACAGTTGAAGTACCTGCAGGAACTAATACACCTTCAATAGAAGAAGGACCAGTAAGTGCACCACGCGTTGAAGCGTCATTTAAGTATTTCCAATCTGTTTTATAGAAATCGTAAGACCCTCTACGGAATCCAGAGAATCCTAAGTTTAATGCCATTTCTTCAGAGTTTTCGAATAAACCGAAAGCTACACCACCTGCAAAACCTCCAGAGATACCAGCTAACATATCATCAAAATCAAGAGCAGTAGCTCTGTTTAAGAATAACATGTTTTCTTCAATAGCTCCTTGAGTGTCAAGGTTTTTAAGAATGTCATCAAATGAATCTAAACCAGCAGCAGCAGTGAAACCTACTTCAACGTTACCACCATTTTGAATAGCAGCAAATAAACCTTCAGTTCCAGGATTAGCAGCTGGTACACCAGCAGCGCCTGCATTAAGTTCACCTTCAACCATTGCCATTTCTAAGTAATCTTCAAATCTTAGTCTTGTTTCAGACTCAGCTTTTAGATACCATAAATAACCTCCAGTACCATCTTCAGTAGAAACTTCTACCCAACCGATCTGAGCTGTGTCAGAACCATTAATTGTGTATTGGCTTCTTAAGATTATTGGAGAGTTAGAAAAAGTAGTAAATGCAGGATCAACAGTAACCATAGGGTTAGCAGCTGACGCTCCAACATTAGCACCTTGAGGCGCGTTTAATGTACTACTTCCTTTTTGAAAGTCAGAACCGTATACAAAGATCTTAACTGGATTACCGTTAACGATACCGCTAGCAGCAAGGTTAGCACCTTGGTAAGGTTCAACTACTAATCTTCCTGGATTACCACCACCACCGGCAGCGCGTGTATCAGAAGATGTAACTAAACATTTTACTTCGTTTCCGAAGCCATCCATTACAACAATAGTTGATAGTGGAGAAATAACGTTTAGTATTGGCACAGCAGCGTTAGCAGCTGTAACAGGGATTGTGATAGTTGCAGCAGCACCGGCAGCACCAGCAACTGTACAGTTATCGTATGAAATGTGTAGTCTGTTTTGTTCAGACCAAATAACTTGATCAGATGTCATCGGCATTTCTGCTCCAACCATACGTAAAAATCCTGATAACGTTCTGTTACCATATCTTTCTACCTCTTGCTCATAAAGCTCAGGTAAGTATTGTTGTGCGAAATCGTTCGTGCCATTGTCAAATTGTAGATAATTACTCGCAAGAGTTTGTTGAGCTTGCGATGGTATTATCGAACCAAATTGAGGAGTTAAAGCCATAATTTGTAATTTTAATTAGTTAAATTTTTTTGTTTTAATTTTTAATTTTGATGAATCCAAACCACTAATTGATTTTACTTTTAACCCGTTTATAAAAACATTTCCGTCAGCAACTTGCCTAGGTCCGTCTTTTGATGGATTCTTAGAACTACTAATAACATTTTTAATGCCATCAGCTTTTCCTTGTTCATAAAAATGATGAGCTAGTTTATCAGCATTCATCGCAGCATACATTGCTTTATGATACCCTTTTTGATCTACAATTTGACCTTCATCATTAGAAAATCTACTAACAAAGTTTTGTACATCAGACTGAGTTTCGCCAACCTTAGCCGGATCTTTTACGCCATATCTAAATTTTTTATCTCCTACGTTAAAATCAAAACCTTTGAAGTCTGAAGAAAATAATTTTTTAGTATTGTCTCTAAAATCACCATGTAATTTAGTTGCAAGCTCTTGTTGTTGCTTATAGTTATTGTAAAAGTTTAAAGCTTCTTTTTGTTCTCCAGTGGCACTTGGTTTCAACTTGATTTCCTCGTAATATTTACTTTTTGAACTTTCTAAATAGCTTTTAGCTTTTGCAACTTCTTCTTTATATGCAAGTTTCTTCTTACGAATTTCCCTTGCTTCGTCCACATCTTCGTCAAAGTTAAAAGCATCTTCCATTAGAAAATTTATTTCTTCTTGATCTAAATGTGGTTTTGTTTTTTTATAATACTCACTTAATAGCTGTGCACTATCAAGAGAGGAGTAATCTTTATTTAATGCAACATAATCCTCTACTGTACCGCCAGTAGACTCCATGAAGTCAATTAATTTTTCAATGTTTTCAGGTAAAGGTTTGTTGAGTATTTGCTGCTCTTGTTTAGCTTCAATAATCTCTTTTTTAATCTCCTTTACTTTATTTTCATCTTCTTCTGTTATTTCTTGGATTGGTGAAAACTCTTGAGCATCTTTAGCGGACTCTTGTATTTGTTTGTCCACTTTAGCGCTATCTCCGGTTTGTTCGCCCACATCCACTTTCTCTGTTTCTCCGATTTGAATGGCATCGTCTTTAGGTATATCAACCTTTACAACATCAGGAACTACTTCCCCTGTTGCCTCTGGTTTAGTTAAATCTACTTTGACAGGATCATTATTAGTAATCCCTAGTTTTTTAGGAGTTTTCTTTTTTAATTTAAACTCACCTTCCTGTTTAACAGGATCATTTGTTTTTGTTTCTGACATGATATAATATAATTAATTGTTAATGTTAACTAGGTGGCATTATGTCTTGTAAACCAAAACTACCTAGTTGCGAAGATTCTGAACCTTCAAAATCTACTGGAGCAGAATCATTTTGTCTTTGATTTATTAATTGACTTTGTTGTGTTGCTTGTATTTTAGTTCTTTTATCTTTTCTATCTTCTATTTCTTTTTCTTTTGAACCTTTTGAATTAGCTTCAATTTCAGCTAATTGTCTATCATACTCAAACTGCTGAGCCATTAAATGTTTTTTACCTTCTAGCTCCACTTGCATTCTTTGTATCTCAAATTGAGATTTTGCATTTTCTAAATTTACTTGTTGCTCAGTTAATGCTTGTTGTTTTTGAACCTCAGCTAACGCAGCTTGTTCATTTGTTTTAGCATTTGCTTGAGCTTGCATTTGTATATTAGCTTGAGCAGCCGCTTGGTCTCTTTTGTATTTCTTTTTTCTTTTTTGTTTTAAAAGTTGATTAGCTAACTTTAGATTCTTTATTTGTCTAACATCAATAGCATCTTCTAAATCAATACCACCAGATTGCAACGCGATCTGTATGTTTTGTTCTAATTGAGCTTTTTCTTCTGTGTCTGGCTCTAATTCTAAAAATATACCAAAGTCGTGCAAGTTTAAATACTGAACTTCTCTTAATGTTTCTACATTATAAAGAGATATGCTTTCTATTAAGCTATTAGCAGTTAAAGGAAAGTTCAATACATCTGTTATCTTTAGTGATATGTTTTCACATATACGTAATGCTATGTATAAACTAGCGTTGTTTATATGTTTTGTAGCTATGTTAGATTGATTAGCTGCCATTTTAGCCAAACCAACTAAAGCATCTTTATCAGGCATGCTACCATCACGCGCCTCGTTTAATCCCGTGACATCTCTTATCATTTGTAAGTAATACTGATATGTTTGTATTAGGGATTGTAGCTTAGCGCCAGAGGCTGATGTCTGTAGTTCTTGTATAGGTACTTTACCTCTGTTGGGATCTCCATCTTGAGTTAGTGATCTACCAACTATACTACCAGTTTGAAAATACATGTTTAATGCTTCTGCTGGATTATAGTTTGTACCATTACCTAAGTCTACTTCAGCTAAACCATCCATATCTAAAAATACACCATCTGGTACCATACGCGATAGTACTTGTTGCATTTTTAAATGAGTGATTTGTATCATATCAGCAAAACCTGTACATCTACCCACTAATGATTCTATTCTACCTTTGTACATTTTAGGTGCACAAATAGTATAGTTCATTTCTACTTTAGTAGTATCAGCTGATGGTCTGGTCATGTTTTCAGCTAGCTCCCACTTCAACATTGTGTTTGTACCTAAAACTTTAGCACCAGAATAAAGAACCTCAATAGACCTAGATACTTTTTCAAATGTATCGTTTTCTGGTGGATTAAATTCGTCTGTTTTTTGGATTATTTTTTCTAATCCTTGGTCAGTTCTTTTAAGTTTAAAAACTTGATTAGTATAAGTCTTATATTCAAAGTATAAAACCTGTACAGTATTATTATCATAATTACCCCACCCAGTTATATACTGCTTGTTACCAGGCATCTCTTGAATTCTTTGTAATTCATCTTCTGAGATATCTGGAAATTGTTTTTTAAGTTCAGGTATTGTTATAGATTTAACTTCACCAACGTAATATATATCTTCAAAGTTTGGATCTTCTGTGTAAGAGTATATTAAATAAGCTGGATCTACATAATCTAATGTTATTCCATTGGCTTTATTAAAATTAGTTTTAGCAGCAGCTATTCCGCATACAACTAAATCTTCATTTAATCTTCTTTTAGTTAACTCCCATTTGTTGTTTGCTAATGTTGTTGATATAGCCTCTTCTTCAGCTATTTCTACAGACTGTTTATATGACAGCTGCATGTGTAACTCTAAATCTTCTTTTGTTTCAGGTAACTGATCCTTAGGCACGTTTGATGAAGACATGTTTATACCTAAATCTTGTTGAGCTTTTTGGATCTGCTCAGCGGCAAACATATCTTTTGCAACGTTAGTTGCATATTGTGTTCTTTGTTTTACTGACTCAGGATCTTGTGAATAAGCTTTTATATCATACTCTTTACTAGAAATACCATTTACAACTATATCTACAAACTTAGCAAGTATTGGTACTGGCTTCCAATCAAGATTTAAATAACTTAAATCTCCATTAATAGATAATTCATCTTTGTATTTTTGAACGGACTGTTCTCCACGAGCATATAAACGAAGATGATGAAAGTTATTAAAACTAGTCAAGTATCTATTACCGTTAGTTCTACCCGCACCAAACCATTCTGTCTCAATAGCAGAAGCTACTTGCGAACCGTATTCAAACGTAGCTTTTTCTGCGTCTGGTACTACCTGACTTGGAAATGCGCTATTTGAGTTAGTGTATATTTTCATTTATTCAATTATTTTTGACATAAGACCGTTATTACTGTATTTTTTTATTCCTAGATCAAAAACTTTTTTCTCTAGACGTGCTACAGGTCTATACTTGTTTTTATTACAAGCCATTATTGCTAAACCAGAGCTTATAGAAGCATCATGTGTTGTTCTATTATTAATATTAAACTTGGCCCAATCCTCTAGTGTTCTTTGAAAATACATTTCCCCGTGTTCACCATTGTTTTTTATGCCAATAAAATCTTCAATATATGATTCAATTGCAGCAGCATGTGCTTGTTTTATATCTTCACTAGAGTTAGGTATTCCACCTATCTCTCTTTCTGTTACAGATAATTTAAGTTTATCTGGTCTGTTCATTGCGAAACCTCTATATCCTCTTCTTTTAAAATGATATAATAATCTAGGTTTATTATTCTCTGCAAGTATTGGCATGCCATAAAATATACACGCCATTAATACATCTTCAAAAAATATTTCTGCAGTTTGAGGTCTAGCTACATATTCAAGAAAAAAGTGGTTAGCTGGTGCATCTTCCATACTAAACTTAGTTAAACCATGCAAAGCTCCGTTAGATCCTCTACCGTCTACTGTTCCTGATATATCATAACTATCACAACCGAATGCACCCATATGCTCGTTAGCTGGATATTTTAAACCTCTTTTTATTATAATTTTATTTTGTAAATGTGTAGATGGTATCCAAGACACATAAAATCTACCCTTATTATGAGGAACAAAAATAACTTTAGTATCTCTTATTCCATTTTCCCATTGAAAATTACCTTGAGTTACCAAGTTGCTATGTCTTAAATCTCCATTCCAATCTATTTGCTCATATATCTTAGTTAGATTAAATAAAGATTGCTTAGCTTCATCTCTAAAAGCGTGTTCCTCTGTTCTTGGAAACTGACGATAAAATTCATTTAAACCATCTTGATCTCCTTTTAATCCTTCAACTTCATTCTGCCAATACTCTATTACACCTTGTTTTATTTTCGTGCCATGCGGATCTGTAACTGCTTTCTGTGGTGTGTCGAAGACAGGTATTCCATAAGAATCAATGTATCCTTCGTAATTCCATTCCATAGGAATGAACAAAGAATATAGTCCTGAGCGAGTCTGTCCATTGGCGTTTCTTTTTGTAACATCTGAATCGTAGTATAATTTTTTAAAATTATCTCCTCCTTTGTCTAAAGCGTTTGAGGTACTACCCATCATACACTTACCAATTACTCTACTACCTAATCTAAGGGTGGTTTTCGTAACCCTCCAGTTGTCGAGGATGTTGTTCGGCCTTTCCCACTTCCCCGATTCATCGTGGACGAGGAGCTTGAGTTTCTCCCCATCGTAGGCGTTATCACCCGTGTTCTTCCAGTCGATGGTCGTGTCCAGACCTTCAAGGGCTTCTTGCTTGGATCTATCCTTGGAATCGAGTCGTCTCCTGGTAAATTTCGAGGCCGGGACCCTGTAGGCAAGCTCGGTCTTTGGACGGTCCATTCCGTCCTGTATGGGTTTGAAGAAGAACGGATAATTAACAGAGATTGGTACCACCTTGTCAGTGAACATCTTCTTAGCATCTTGTCCAGATTTGGACAATACACCGAACCGTGAATCAGAGGATATTGTTGCAAGATTAACAATTTCAGCTGATGACATGAAAGAAAATCCAGATCGACGGTTCTTAAGGTAGCACATCCCATAGGATCTAATATCGGCCTTGCAAGCTTCCCAGAATATAAAGAATAATCTGTTTGATTCCCTAAAGTCTGGTTTCCCAACATCAATCTTGGACCACTGCAAGTACATGTAGTGAGTACCAGTAATATAAGTAGAATTGTTCTGATTAAGAAACCAAAAACCTTTTTCTCTTTTATTAAACTCATCATTGATGTAATCATACCATTTTTCTTTAAATTCTATAGGATATTCCTCCCAATCAAATATTGTTTTTATATTTTTAAATTCTATAGGTAGATCGACCTTGCTCCATTTTTTATTACCTAAATTAACAACCTTCTCTGGAGTAGATGGTAATGCTATTTTTAAGTTATCTATTTCATATACATCACCTATAGTACCATCTTTAGATATTATAACAATATCATGCTTTTCATTATAACCATACTCCCACTTCTTATACTTATTATTTCTTTTAAGAATTTTAGCGTTAATATAATTATCTAATATTTTATATAAACTTTGCTTATACATTTTTAGACCTTCCTTCAGCAAAACCTTTAAAAGCTTTTTCTTCTTTCACTTCTTTAGGTTTTTCATTTAATATATCTTTCTCTTCTTGAATTCTTGTTAATATTTCAAAAGCATCAAATATAGCTAGTTTTTTTGTTGCTGCTGCGTTTTTTAAACGATCTGCTGATATGTCATCACCAGAGTCTACAATAGGTTCTTTAGCTACCTTTATTAATTCATCAACCGCTATTTGCCCAGCTTGGATTATATTCAGTTTGGTTTTCTTTATCTCCATATTTAATTACAATATCATTTGATTTCATGCAGTACAATCTTTCATCATTGATAATGAAATCATACTCTCCATACGGGGTATAACCAACAAGGTCTCCCTCGCGCACACCGGCGGCTTCTAACGAGCTATTACCTATTTTTAATATACCAATAAGCTTTTGCTCTTTATCTACGCTAAACTTGCGTTTTGATTTTAATGGTTTTATAAAGCATCTATTGTTTATAGATTTAAAATCATTGTCTTTTTTATTCTTATATAAATAAACTTGATCTAAAGAACAGAAATACAAATCCTCCTTGAACCAAGACCTGCTTTTTTTCTTTTTACCTTTTATATCGTAAAAAGTTCTAAACACATTATGATGTATAACTATTATATCGCCAACATTAATATATGTTTTATAAGCTAGAGGAATTGAAACAACCACAGCTAAGTTATTTACAAACTTAAAACTTTCTATCTTGGTGTTTAAAATTAACTTTATGCCACCTATATTTATATCGTTAGAATATTCTTTTCCAAGAGGTCTAACTATAAAGTCGTATAATGAGTTCATTAATACTGTAAGTCGTACTCGATGGATATTGCCATGTTAGAATTAAACTTCTTCCACGGCAATATTTCATCATCTTTCTTTATATGAATATTATAAGAATTATCTTCAGTATCTTCTAATATATGTGATATAACGTGACCACCATATACTTGCTGACCTAAAGAATAATGCATTGCATCGTTCTTGTAGTCAGAGCCAATACTGATTTTTCTAATAATATTACTCACCTTTATCTTCCTGTGATTCTATTTCAGAATAAGTACCGTCTTCTAAGTTAATATTAACTGGACCGTATTTCTCTTCTAAATCTTTCTTAACTTTATCTAGCTTTTCAATTTCTTCCTCAGCCAATTTAGATAAACTGCACTGTCTTAGTTGGTGAAAACCCATCTCTGTTAGAATCCCATTGTACTTAGAACTAACTTCTTTTATGTTCTTTAATTCTTCTTCTGTAATCTTTTTTACTTCTTTACTCATTTGATTAAATTTAACTGTTATTAATTTTACTTATTATTATTATTACCTATACTTTTGAATTTTTCCGCTCCTCGTGAACCAAAGTACGCAACATACACTGTAACTAAAAGAGTTTGTAATAATGAAACCCACCCTTCAGCTACATGAAACTCTATTTTAAAACTATCTAGCAATATAAGTATTACCATAGATACTGTTAAAAATATCAAAGACATTGGGCGTGTGTTCTTAGAAAGCCATGAATCAGATTTCATGTCACTTGCCCAACGCTTGGACACTTCTTGCATCTCTATTTGATCTTGCTCTAGTAGTTTTAAAGCAGTTTCCTTGTCTTCAGGTTTAATACCTTCATCTTTTATTATTAAACCTTTAACAACGTTTAATAAACCAGCATCTGGTAATAAGTCACTCGCTACACCTAGTATTCCAGGCGCAACACTACCTAAAAACTTACCTACTTTTGTTTCGGAAAACTTCTTTTTTGGCATTTTATTTTAATAATCTTTTTTAGCAGATCTTCTTAAGTCTCCTTTGTTACCACCATATTTTTGTCTTGACATTCCATCAGATGCAGACTTCATTGATTCTTTTTTATCTCCATCACCATCAATATCTATATAATCTGGTTTAGAACCTTCTCTTGATATTCCTTCTGATTTTTGTATACCTTTTAGTTTGTCAGCTGGTACAGCGTAAGAGTCTCCTTTCATGTAAGATTTTCTATACATACCTGAATCTTTAGTACCATCTTTAGCTCCTTTCATTCCTTTTAAATGTTGAACAGAGTTATCTAATGGACTCACTGTATCTGTGTTACTCATGATTCTTGAAATCATGTCTTTTCCGTGTTTAGCCCCTTTTCTACTTGGACCAAAATTTTGTTTATATCCCATTGTATTTTTTAATATTTGTTATAATTATCAGTTTTACTGTAAGCTTCTTTTTCCCAAGGTAAATTAGGATTGCCCTCTTTCATTTTAGATCTAGAGTATTTTTTTCCTTTCCAATAGACATTTTTACTATCGTAATCTAAATCACCTCTTTTTATTTGATCTATATGAACTTCTTCATGATCAATTATACTTTTAGTTTGTTCAGGATCTTTAGTAATGTCTTCTGAAATTAATATAGTTCCATTTTTATTACCCTTACCTAATATACCCTCTGGTAATTCTCTTTCATATACTGGAGTAGTAGATAAAGCAAACGGTGATTTCATTTTAAAAGCCATATTAATCTTTGTAAGGGAACATTTTGTTTAACGTTGTTTGCCTTTGTTTACAACCACAGGGAAGGTTAAGCCCGCTAGATACTCTATCTACAACGGACTTAATACCTGTTTTTTCTGTAAACTTAGCAACATCGTCGCCTAATCCCTTAGATTTCATAGTTATGCTATAACTAATGCAGTTATCTTAACGCCTGTACTGTTTTGTACAATTGACATGATACCACCTGGGTTAGCTGTAATTGCTTTTTGAACAGCTTCAGCCCATTGTTTAGCTTTTCCAGTTGTAGTAAATAGAAAGCTTTTTCCGATACTGTTGTAAACTGTGAATTTGTTTGCGTCTCCAGTACCATTAGCTAAACCTTGCGCTACTGATACAATCTCTCCTAATAATAAATCAGAAGTTACGTTAGCTACATTTACGTCTGCAGCTTTAATTTTAATGTAATTTGCCATAATCTTTTTTTGTTAAATGTTAAATGTTAAATGTTAAATGTTTGTTTTTTTGATTTGTCAGTTTACTCTGTTTATTATAAATCTGTATCAATTTCACTTTGATCAATAGATGGATTATCTGAAAATGCCGTGCCTAAAGAAGCAAAACCTTCTGCTATTGCTTGAGACGGTGGTGTTGGTAATTCATTTTGAACTGGTTGTTGTGGATCAAGAGATTCGCTTTCACCACCACCAAGTTCACCTTCTATTCTACCTAAAGCATCCATCACTTCACTGTGTTGTCTCAGTCTACTTCTACTACCTTTTCCCCCAACTAGTTTTCTGGCAGCTCCAAAAACTCCACCAAGAAAATTTGCAGGTGATTCGCTACCTGTTGAGTTATGACCATTGTAATTATAGCTACCATGAGCATCGTCAAATAATGCTTCAGCGTGGCCTCTGTGACCTTCTTTCATTTGTTGCTTACCTCTTTTTACATCTTGTTCTTCCCATGAATTAACCATATGATGTTTAGAGTGTTTGGCGTTACCACTATATTGACCGTAATATCCTTTTTGTTTATAAGCCATTTTATTTTATTTTTAATAATTTTGAAATATCTGGAGTACTAGATGTTAATTTTTTTATACCTTCTCCTTTTAAAGTATTTGTTTTTTTAAATAAATGAGAGCTAGAAGTTGCTCCTCCTTTTTTCTTTTGTTTTTCATTAAATTTTTGACCTTTAAAAAACTCTTTTTTTGTCAATTTATTTTTTTTGTCTATATTTTTAGAATTAATTCGAGAAGTTTTATTTTTACTTTTTATTTTTTCTCTATCAATTTTACCTTGTAATCTAGCTTCTTTAGCTGGATTACCTTGACCTTCTTGAGCTGATTTAAGTTTTCTATCTAGTCTGTTTAATTTACCTTTACCTTCATTACCATAACGCTCTACATCATCATTACCACCACTTGATTTTCCAGTAGCACCATCAATAGTCATACCACCAGTAGGTATATTAGATTCTTGGACATAAGCACTAGCATCTGTCGCTTTTCCTTGGTAATTTGAATATGCGTTATCAGCAGCCCCACCAATTTCAGCATCATAAGCGTCGTTAGTTATTCTTGAAATACCACACATGGATTTTGCTCTACCAGATTTTCTTGAAGGTCCAAAGTTTTGTTTATATGCCATAATTTTTTTTTAATCTAATTTATCTAATAATACTATGTCAATAGGAGGTGTTGGTGAAGAAGCAAAAACTTTCACCACTTGTAAATCAAGTATTTTACCAGCTGGAATATTATTTATAGTTGTTGTATTTCCTGAAACGTCTGTAATCTTAACATCACCTGTAGTTCCAAAGTATAAAGAGTAACCCTCGCTACCAGCTACGTTGCCTTTGTATATTTCATACACATCATTAGTTGCTATTGCAGCGCCCGCTGTAGCTATGGTTATAGTTGTATCGCTTACCACATTTTTAACTTGATAACACTTGCTCTGCGTTTTGTTATATATGATATCACCACTACTTATGTTATACCCTAAAGCATTTGTTTTAGCATTTGTGAACTCAGCAGACGAATCAACTAAAGTTGTAGTATTAGAACCCGCTGCCGCTGATCCAGTTTTTAATAACCCAGGTTGAGGTAAATTATAATCGTCACTGGGTATAACGGTTAATGATGCGTTGTATGTACTCATTTTTTTTTATTTTTTATGATTCTTCTTGAGCAAGTATCACAGGGCTTGTTCCTTTGTAAGAAATAGGCGCTTTTAATATTTGCATTCCAGTTATACCAGAACTTGAACCCATACCGTGAGCTCTACCTGTTTGATCTAGAGGTCCATCCCATATATGAGATTCACCTACTATACCTACGTGTTTTCCTGGCTTCAATTTTTCCATTGATGGATCGTATTTTAAATCGTGCATAATTTAGTTTTTATTTATTTCCTTGTTTATATCATTTATAGATGTAGTTAATACTTTATCCATATATGTTTTTCTTTTCATTATTTTATTTCTTCTAGTACTAGTTGGTATTTCTTCCTCTTGCAACATTATCCTGTAAATTCTACTAATTAATTGTTTACCTTTAACAGAAACCCTATATATATTATAAGTTTGATTAGTTCTATTTCTTTTTCTCCAAACAACTATCCAATTATCTTTTATTAATCTACTCCACCTTCTGTTATCCCAGCTATAAGAATAAACACCTTTTTTAAAATCTTTAATTGTAAATAAGTCAACACAGTCTAAGTATATTAACAACTCTAAATCAGCTTCATTTAAGTCGTTGTTTTTGGAAGCCCATTTGCGGATTATCCGGTAATGTTTAAGCAAGTTTATATCTTTTAAATCACTCGCTGATAGCTTTTTCATAAAACAACGACCACGTCTTGTAATTTTATTACGTGGTACGACTTATCTTTTAATTCTATTTTGTGACCTGAATGTCTGTCGTAAAATATAACATCACCAGTATTCAATCCTTCAACTTCATCACCTATACTAATTACATTGGCTTTTAAATACCTAATGTCATCTTTATGTGATTCAGCTAAAAGTAAACCACCTTTTGTTGAGGTAGTTCCTTCTTTTATTTTTTCTATTATTAAATTTCTACCCAGCGCTTTCATCTACTCTTACGTTATTGATTACACAATCGGTTGACATAATAGTTGTAGCTACAGAAGCCGCGTTTATAAGGGCACTTTTAGTAACAAGAGAAGGGTCTATAATACCTTCTTTTACCATATTTACCATATTTCCTGTAACCACATCTAAACCATAACCTTCATTAGAAACTAAATAATCATCTTGTTCTTTAGTTAAAGACAAACCTGCATTACTTAGTATTTTATTAAAAGGAGCTTTTATAGCATTGTACAAACACTGCTGGCCTATTGATTTAGATTTTAAATTATTTGAAGCGTTTAATAAGGCGATTCCTCCACCTGGTACTATACCTTCTTTTATCGCGGCTTTAGTAGCGCAAATAGCGTCTTCGACTCTATCTGTTTTTTCTTTTAATTCAATATCAGAATTAGCACCAACTTTAACTATAGCTACTTTAGCTGACAATCTAGCTAATCTTCTTTCTAGATTTATAATTGTATGTGGTTTATTTTTCTGCTTTAATTCTTTCTTAATGCTTTTTATAATATCTAGCACCTCGTCACTTAAATCATCTACCGTTATAATCGTTCTTTCATTATCAGAAGAAGCTTTAACGCATTGACCTAAGTAATCTAAGTCTATAACACTTAAGTCATCTCCTAGGTCTTCATTTACAATCGTAGAATTTGTTAGCAAAGCTAAATCATCTAGTATTGTTTTTCTATTTAAACCATAAGAAGGAGGCTCAATAACATTAAGCTTTATATTACCCTTCATTTTATTCATCATAAGAGCTGATAACACTGGTGGTTCTATTTCGGCTATTAATAATAATGATTTATTATTTTTTATAACATGTTCTAAAACTGATTGTATTTGCCTTATTGAATCTACTTTTGATTCCATTATTAAAACAACTGGATTTTCTAATTCAGCGGTTTTCTTTTCTTTATTAGTTGTAAAGTTTGCGTGAGAATAACCTCTATTATATTCAACGCCTTCTAGTATTTCAACTTCCGTGTTACCTGATTCAGAGGCTTCCATTGTTACGACACCCGTCGTGCCAACCTCTCTAAAAGCATCAGCTATTAACTTACCTAACTCTTTATCGTTGTTAGTTGATATAGTTGCTACATTATCTATCATGTCACCTGACACTTCAATACTGTTTTTATCTATATAACTTATAACGTCATTAACAGCTTCTAAGATGTTTTGTTTAGTTACTCTTATACTAGTATCTTTTTGTTTAGAACTATAAACCTCAGCTAATATAGCGTGCGCTAGTATTGTTGCTGTGGTAGTTCCGTCTCCAGCTTCTTTTACTGTTTTACGTGCTGCTTCTTTTAAAAGTGTAGCACCCATGTTATGAATAGGATTTTTTAATATAATAGAATTAGCAACTGTAACACCATCTTTTGTTATTATAGGATCACCATTACTATCTTCCATTATCACACATTTACCGCTGGCCCCTAATGTGGAGCCAACAGCACTTGTGAGTTGTTCTATTCCTTTAAATACTTCAAACTTAGCCTTGTCACCAAAGCTTAAGTTTTTGACTATTTTGTCAGACATAATTTAATTTAATTTAATTGGATTGATTTTATTTAAAGGTCTTAACGACTTGTGGTCCGCGAATATAAGAAAGTTTTTTCTCATAATGGTTGATAGAAGCATCAATTGCTGATTCAGCACCTTCCATTGTTTCACGTCTCGTCACATCGATCCAAGAATCTTCTTCTTTAGGATCAAGGTATTCAGTTTGAAAAAATCCATTTGGTAGTTGAACAATCCTCCAGTTTTTTTTCTGAGTTATATGTTCCCATACTTTCTTGGTTTCATCTGTAACTTGTGGTTGACTATTCCACGAACTAGTCTGGTAATATAATGTCATTGGTTTTGGTTTTTAGTTAGACATTGGTTAATGCTCTTCCCGAGCAGGGTATATTTGTATTATCACTTGTTTTTAGTAATATTTACCTATTCTTCTCCTTCCTCGTCTACTGGTGGTACCGGTGGAGTAGGATCTTGCCATGTAAAATATAAGTCTTCGTTCACTGGTGTGATTTGAGATTGTATACTTGCAGCTATACTAGTTTGCATTGCTGGCACATCTAATGATCCTTCTAACCACCCAATAACTACATTTTCAAAAGCTTCTGTATTTTCGTAAGGTACAAAAGGATCTCCAGATACGTACGTATAACTTTGTGTTCCAATATTAGTTGATGAGTAAGTTTCTCCTCCAGATTCTTCAGAACCAGTGTATCTGTAATGTACTGTGTATATTACATTATCTTCACCTTCTGCTTGAATGTGAGCATTCATTTGTGGGATATCCCATTTGTAAGTAATTGCCATTTTTTAATTTTAAAGATTTATTTATTTATTTATTTATTTTACGGTGAACATATTCCAACCGATGTGCACACTCCGCTTACCACTCTGTAGTAACCTAATATATTACTACCACTTCCAACTGTATAAAATCCATTTGAAGTTGCTGTAGTCCCCGTGGAGTTATCGTAAACATTATCATTAACTTGAGGATTAAACCCTGATCCATCATGATATTTTGTTGTATTTACAGATTGTGTGCATATGAACTTTACGTCAGATTGTCCTGAGCCAGAGCTGAATGATGTTAACGTTGCACAATCTTTATCGTAACCGTACCAGTCTGAAAATTTATATGGATAAGCTATAGGCATAATTTATACTTTTATGGGCAGCTACAGTTGGTTGCTGTTACTGCTCCTGTTGTTGTGTTTGTTGATATTGCAGGACAATTACAAGTGCCTCCAAACCAAACTGTTCCTGATGGTCCCTGAATAAATCCACCACCACCCGTATAAATAGCTCCGCTTACACTGCTATATATAATAGTTCCTGTTGTTACCGCTGATAGAGCAACTGTTGTGTATAGTGTTGTTACGTTACCTCCACCACTATAAATAGTAAAAGAATTATACGTACCTCTATCTGCTGGGTTTGGTGTACAACTAGTATTTACTGTTGGATAACTAACCGTTGACCCATGCGCGTCGCCACCATTTACCATGTCATACAAGGATATAGTACCCATACTTTGACTACCATTGTAATCACCGTGTTTTGCTTCTCTTGCCATCTTAAGCATCGATAATTGACCGCTTGCTGGTATCGCCATTATTTATTACAATTACAGTTATTTAACTTTAATTCCTCTATTTCAGCTTTTAATTCTTTTATAGCTTCTAATAATATAGGTGTTATACCTTGATATCTTAAAGATAAATTACCTTTGCCATTATCTCTAACTAGTTCTGGTAACACCTCTTGAACATCTTGAGCTATAAAACCTATATCTTCTTTTATTTCTAATATACTCTCGCTATCTTTCCAATCAAAAGTAACCCCTTGAAGTTGCATTGCTTTATCTAAAGCACTTTCAATTGGTTTAATGTTTTCTTTATATTTTTTATCAGAAGGAGATCCATATGCTATCACATCTCCTTTCACTGTTAAATCTCCACCGCCTGTGGTACTCGTGTCTAAATCCATGTAAGCAATTTCACCCGTACCTGATGCATCATTACTCCATAGAAAGTTGTAACCGTTTCCAGCCGTTACTTTAAATTGACCAGATTTACTACCTGTTGCATTTGGTTTTAAATGTAGAACAGCATTTCCAGCTGTAGTAGATTCAATTACAACGTGAGGATTAATAGCACTAAACTTAGCAATTTGGCCACTTATACTTCCTTTTCTAACTTCAAGTAAAGCAGAAGGGTTATTAATTCCAATACCAACATTACCACCAGATTTTATACGCATGTACTCTGCAACACCAGCAGTGCTTTTTCCAACAAATGCTAGATCACTAGCATCACTACCTGATCTTATAGCTACTATTCTACTTACGGAATTATTATTAGTACCTACGGTAAAAAGCAGTTGTGAAAAATTGTTAGTATTACCGGATGTGTTTGTGTTATTTATTGTAGTACCTGCAGAAGCTTGACCACCTGTATCAGTAGAACTGTAAACTGTGGCTTGACTTCCTTGAATATGAAGCTTATTAGTTGGATTTGTAGTCCCTATCCCTATTTTTTCATCACCTGTAATTGTCATTACAGTTTTTGGAGTACCATTAGTTTGAACTCTAAAATTAAGATCACCTGTAATTGAACCATACCTGTTGTCTATATAAGACACTCCATTGTTGCTATCATTCCAAATATCTATTCCGGTAGCATTGTCGCTTCTTCTGATCAAAATACCTGAATCAGTAGATCCGGTTGCTGATGATATTTGCAACACCTTTGGTGTAGTTGAATTAAATAAATTAGGAAGAGTGGCCCCAGGACTAGTCGTTCCAATCCCTACGTTGCCGCTGTTTAGAATAGTCATTACTGCTCCTGCTCCCGCTGTAGCGTTTGAAGATAAACTGTTGAATTGATAACTACCACCCGTTGTAGTGTTAGGGCCTAGAGAATAAAATCTAGCTATACCACCTAGGTTATCCATCATTGTAGAATTAGCTCTATAATTTGCAGCTATACTAGGACCTCCAATAACTATGTTTGGTGTATCTAATTTTTGTGTTGGACTAGTCGTTGCGATTCCGACGTTGCCTAATTCATTAATACGAAGTCTTTCTAATAAATTATTACTAGTATTGTTAGATGTAAAAAAAGCAAGTCCGCCTCCGTAATTACCATTACCAGTTTCTTTAACACCAGCAATTTGACCCATTGCTACTTCTCCGGTGCTATTTGTCCACCATCTTTGCGTAAATACTAAAGACGCTCCATATTCGTCAGCGCTAGAAGCGCCGGCAAAATTTAATCTCATTGTTCCAGTTGGAAGATGAGCAGAAGTGCTACCACTATTTGTTTGTAATCCATTAATATGAACACTAGAAGTAGGAGCAGTCGTTCCAATCCCGACGTTTCCGGCAGCTAAAATTGTCATTCTTGTATTTAAAGTCCCGTTAGTTTTAAATGATAAATTACTTGCACTTTCTATTATTAAGTCGTTGGTTGATCCTTCTGTTTTAAGGGTACAAGCACCACCGTTTTTCTTAAAAGCAATAGCAGTATTATTTGCTCTTACATAACTTGTTCCAGCCGCGTTACCTACATAAAATGGATATACTAAACTATTTGTTACTGGATAGTTTAATCGAATACCAAGTGAATTACTTGTTGAAGTAACCGTTAACGGATCAGTTGGACTAGTAGTACCAATCCCGAAGTTTCCCTGTAGAGCACATACGTAAGAACTAGCACTATTTTCAGATAACCTCCAATCAACACCCGAGTTTTGAATACCTCTATTAAATTGTATTCTGTTATCAGCTTCAATAAAACTCATTTCACCCCAACCATTGTTAGCAGCGTTATACATTCTATAAGCTTTTGTTGCTGTTACGGCAATATTACCTGCAACATTTAATTTAGTAATTGGGCTAGTCGTCCCGATTCCGACGTTGCCACCGTTAAAAAATGAATCACCATTAGTGTTTAATTTAACGATATTAGTGCTACTAGTATTGTGCAGCATATATTGAGCATCACCATTGCTAGTGTTGTAAAAAAGATGCAATCTATTTGTATTGTTACTAGCGTTAGCTTTACCTATTATAACCCCTTGACCAGCGCTTATAAAAAACGCGTGTTCAGCTTGCCAATTATTTTGAGCTTGTGTTCCGTGTCCAAATATTGAAATATCACGTAATGCTGTAGAGTATACTTGTAGCTTACTCCCAGGACTAGTCGTCCCGATCCCTACGTTGCCAAGCTGTGTAAGTATCATGGTCGTTTCGTCAACAGACGTTGAGCTTCTAGTACTTCTTAAAAAAGCTAAATCAGAACCAAAAGGTTCGCTTGATGCGGTAGCAGGAGCTGTTACCATAGCTATATCCCACTTATATATATCTTCGTTATTAACTCCTGTTTGACTTGTTTTAAAAGTTAATGCAGATCTTTTAGTACCTACGGCTTGAGAGCTAACAGCGTTCCAACCCACTGTTATATCATAATTACTACCATCATCTAATCCACCAACTTGTAAAGCTGTGCCAGGACTGGTCGTACCGATCCCTAATCCAGTAGATGTTAGTCGCATACTCTCACTGCTATTAACTTCCCATTTATGGTATGTAGGGCTTATGTAATAGCCATCACTTCCATCACCATTTTGTAAATAAAACCCACTAGATCCACCTCTAAAATAAAGAATATTATTTGTATGTAATACTGCTGTCGCTTGTGCTATAGTACCTCCAGTAAATTTAACACCTTGACCTGCATATAGTACTCCACTCAAAGGTTTTGTTGATCCAGCTGAAAGTGGTAAATAAGGACCTCCAATTATAGCAGACCCATCACTCCAGTCTATACCTGTTGATGTTGATATTAAAACTTGACCTGCAACGCCAGAGTTATTATTACTATCTAGTAAATATTTTGTTGAATATGTTTTTCCTAATCCCATTTAATATGTGTTTCTTACTATGTTAACCCATTCGTATGTTGAACTACCTGTTTGCATACACATGTCTGCGTAGCTTGCGTCTTCTGCTGTTACTTCTACTAATGACACATCACTTATTACCCAATCACTTGTAGTACTATCATTTTGTCCCCAAAAAGAAATAACTGAAGTAGTGTCAGTGGTAGTTGCTGTAAAGATTTCACTAACAAGTTGAGAAGAAGTAATTGCTTTTTGATAGCCAAGTGAACTGCCAACAGGACTTGATTCAATTCCAATACGCATAGTCCCAGATGTTCTAATTGCATTAAAAGTTATTCTATATATTTTTCCTGATGTAATTGTTCCTATGTTTTGAAAAAACGATTTATACTGTGCACTTGAGCTTGTCTGTAAACGAACACCTGATGCCGTCCAAGTTGCTGAAGTCCAAGGATATGATGAACTATTTATCCAATCAGTTAAATCAACAGTAAAATCACCGTTAGTTATAATATTTATTCCCGTAACCTCTACGTACTCTGTACCTGTTCTGTATCGCATTGTACCTACTTTACCTACAACCGCAGTATCTGTGTCATCGGCCATTTGTATACCACCAGCAACTTGTAGTTTTGACTGAGGGAAAGTCGTTCCTATTCCTACTTGGTTAGAACTACCGTCAACACGCATAGCCTCAAGAGCGTTAACCCCGTCTTTTATTCTAAATATTATATCTCTATCAGTAGCACCATTTGTTATTTTTAAATCACCCGTGCCATTGATTACATTACCATTAGAACCATCGTGTACAAGCCTTAAACCTGTAGTGGAACTAAAATAAATAGATTTTCCAGTTCCAATATTTATATCACCTGCAAAAGTTGCGTTGTTGTCGTTGTTTAAAGTTAAAGCCGCCGTATAAGAACCTGAGTTTAAAACTTGCAACTGCATATCACCATCCGTACCATTAGCATCTAATATACCAACCAATCTAACAGCATCAACATAGGTAGTGCCAGTTGAATAAGCACCAAGCCCTAATACAACTCCTGCTGTACCTACTGTATCAACTGCTAACCCTCTATTTAATTGTAAAGGAAAAGCGCTTGTATCTGTAAATCTTGACGTTCCTGATGTTCCAACTGATAAAGTTCCTGATGTAATTGTTCCTGCAAAGGTTGCGTTCCCTGCAGTTGAAATTTCCATTTTAACATTAGCTCCAGAATAAGACGTTCCATACGCTAATGAGTAATTAGCAGATTGATTTAAACCTGACCACCAATAATTACTACCTGTTGATTGATTGCTGTATTTAACTGCTACTTCTTCAGTAGTGGTTGCATCGGTAGATTCTAATGTTAAATATACATCTCCAGTTTTTTGTATTGCAACATCACCTGCAAAAGTTGCGTTACCATTGCTATTTAAAATTTCTAAAGCACGACTGCTTGTGCCACCGTATGTTAAATAAAGCTGGGTTCCATCATTGTCTATTCTATTAGTGGAATTTGTACCTGAAGATGTTATATAAATATTCTGAGTAAAAACATTAGGAGCTATTACACTGCCTGCAAAAGTTCCATTACCTGCAAAAGATACATTATTACCTGAAAAAGTTATAGGAGAGTTAGTTAGGGTATTTGATGTACCAGACCCTGCCCATCCAGCTACCGATCCACCTGTACCAGATCCATCTAATACAGATGAGTTATCTACTTTCTCCCATTGATCACTAGCGCCTTGCTCTACAAATACAGCCCAGTCACCAACTTTCCAGTCAGTGATACCATCTAGATTTGTTGAACCATCCGTTGAAACTATATAGAAATGACCTGTTGTACCAGATCCGCTTGTAAGAGTTGGTGTGTTTGTTGCAGCGTTCCACGTACCTTGAAATACTAAACCTGCAGGTATTGTACCTATTAAGTTTTGTACAAAGGCTGTAGTAGCTACCGTAGTGTCGTTTGTAGCGTTTGCTTTTGTT
>Ga0208643_1000476_pt1 | contig 26605 bp, 28 predicted proteins | sample VirMetDEL_Nov_12_FD_184516 | JGI IMG/M metagenome (GOLD analysis project Ga0208643, IMG submission 184516) | Aqueous microbial communities from the Delaware River and Bay under freshwater to marine salinity gradient to study organic matter... | ecosystem: Environmental > Aquatic > Marine >... | reverse complement strand
AGTAAGAGCAATTTTAGCCGCTCAGCAATAGGGTTAAAATTATTGTCATGTAAAATAAATAAAGCGAGTATTGAACATCAATACTCGCTTTATTTTTATCTACTTCGACTGGCAATTAGTGGACTATTTTACCGCTAACGCTAAAATTTCACGACTTTGCGTTAACGTTATCGCTTGGTGCTCACCCAGCTTTAACATCTTATGTACTTCAAGCTGTGTGATGATCTTATCAATAGCAGCGGCTTTGTCGTCACCATGTTCGGTTAATTGTGTTGCCACATTTAGACTATGATAAAACGCTTCAATCGCTGCAATAGTGCGTTCTGCTAAATCGTCACTCGCCGCTAAAGCAAAAACATTCTTACCGAGTTGCTCTAATTTATCTTTCTTAACCGCGAGTTGGTTACGCAATAGCGATGGCTGAATAATCGCTAACGAACGTGCATGATCAACGCCGTAAAGTGCAGTTAGTTCATGGCCAATCATATGAGTAGCCCAGTCATGTGGTACACCGGCACCAATTAAACCATTTAGCGCTTGGTTAGCCGTCCACATCAGGTTTTCACGCCAGTGTAGTGTTTCGCGTTGGTCGTATTGCTCAGCCAGCACAAGTAAGTTTTTCAGTAACGCTTCAGCGTAACCATCTTGTACCATAGCGCCAGTCGGCATAGTTAAATATTGCTCGCAAATATGCACCCAAGCATCAACTAAACCGTTGATTAATTGGCGTTCAGGTAGAGTTTTCATCGCATCAGCATCAAGCACCGCAAACTTTGGTTGTACGGCAGGTGCAAAGAATGGCAGTTTGTCTTTAGTGGCAGCACGTGTGATCACCGAAGCGGCATTGGACTCTGAGCCTGTCGCAGGTAGAGTTAGTACCGCGCCAATGGCGATAGCTTTAGTGACCGTATGTTTACCTAATAGAATATCCCAACCAGCACCGTCATAGCATGCTGCAGCAGCAACATATTTAGCACCATCAATGACTGAGCCACCGCCAACAGCAAGTATGTAATCTATATTTTCAGCTTTAGCGATAATCACGGCTTTATCTAACGTTTCCATAGTTGGATTGGGCTCAACACCTGAAAATTCTAACCACGTGTGGTTAGCAAGTGCACTTTGCACTTGTTGATAAACTCCGTTCTTTTTAATAGAGCCACCACCATAAATAACCAATACCTTACTCGTACTTGGAATTGCGTCACTAACACTGGCAATTTTACCTTGACCAAAATGGATTTGAGTTGGGTTAACGTATGAAAATTCCATGGAACACCTTTTTTAATATTTATTTAATGAACAATACTATCTCTTTATGGATTGCATATTAATGTAATTTATATTGCTTAAATAGCCGTTTTTATCGATATCATTGCCTATTCGTATAAAAGTGAATTGGTCACTTAGTATTGGGAAAATTATGCAAGCGTTAGCGCCATTAATGCAATCTTTCACTCAGTTAAAGTCTTTGCAGGAGCTAAATGGTGCCTATCGTACTGTGATCCCAGGGGTTAAATTTTATCGTGCAGGTACCAGTAGTCGCCGCGAGCCTTTACTTTATCAATCAGGCATCATTGTTATGGGGCAGGGACGAAAAAATATCTATATTGCTGATAATTGTCTGCAATATGGCCCGGGTGATTATTTAGTACTCGGTGTGCCTATGCCTTTGGAGTGTGAAGCGTTTACTGAAAACGGACTACCGATTATGGGGCTAGCTATTGATGTAGATTCACATACTTTACATAAGCTTGTGGGCCAAATTAACCAGCAAGATAAGCAAGCGAATAGTGTCAGTGAAAATGATAAAAACTTGCTTGATTTTGGCGTTAAGTCAAATAGCGCATGTGAAGATTTTAATAGTACGATAATGCGTTTACTGAAGGTTTTACATAACGATGTTGAAGCAGCAATTTTGGGTCCTGCCATTGTAGAGGAAATTGTTTATCGTGCTCTAATAGGATCCAACGGCCATATTTTGTTCGATTTAGCGCGTCACGATGGTCACTATGCCAGAATAGCCCGCGTTTTGGATACTTTGCACAAAGAGTATGCAGAAGTGATATCGGTAGAGCATCTAGCTAATCAAGCACATATGAGTGTTTCAGGTTTTCATCGCGCATTTAGGCAAGTCACCAGTGAAACCCCGCTTCAATACTTAAAAAAAATCCGTTTAAATAAAGCTAAAGACTTGATTATTACTGATGGCAAGCAAGCAACTGAAGCGGCGTCTTTAGTCGGCTATACTAGCCCATCACAATTTAGTCGAGAGTTTAAACGTCATTTCAATGCAACGCCTAAATCTGTTGCTAGCCTATAATGCTTTAGAGCATCATATGGACGAACTAGTGTTATTGTTATTTCGTTAGTCGATTGTTGAGAATTAAGCATTACTTTTATTATGATAATCTTTCACCCTAAGGTCTTTAAGCACACTTTTACTTACCGCCCGCTATATCTATAAAAGTACCGGTGACATAAGACGCTTGGTCTGATAGCAGCCACGCAATGCTGTTGGCTACTTCCTCTGGTGTTCCTCCGCGTTTTAAAGGAATTTGTGGCGCTAAACGCGCCACTCGATTGGTTTCACCGCCATCTGCATGCATTGCTGTATCAATAAAGCCGGGTCGAACGGCATTGACCCGAATATTGCGATCGGCTAACTCTAATGACAAGCCGCGGGTGAGTGAGTCCATGGCACCCTTTGAAGCCGCATAATCAATATATTCACCAGGAGCGCCAAGCCGTGATGCCGCAGAAGAGACATTAACAATCGCGCCGCCACTGGGCATTACTCGAATAGCTTCTCGACAACAAAGGAAACAACTGGTGGTATTGGTGATGAGTACTTTGTTAAAACGTTCGACTGATAAATTGGCTAATGTTGATTGCGCAAACAAAATACCCGCATTATTAACTAAGTGAGATACTGTGCCGTATTTGCTTTGTACGGCAGAAAATAGCGCTAAGACATCAGCTTCAATGGAAACATCAGCAGCAAAAGCAAACGCTTGCCCACCATTCTTTTCAATTGTATCCACCACTTGTTTGGCATTCTCTGCTCGGCTTTGGTAGTTGACACAAACTGCATAGCCTTGTGACGCTAATAAAATAGCCGTGGCAGCACCAATTCCGCGTCCAGCGCCTGTGATCACAACAACCTTTTTCATCAATATTCCTTTAGTGTTTAGTAATGCTCAGCGTACGTGAGACGCTATTTATTTGCTAGGTTTTTTACCTACGCCTGAGCTACCTAATAGCTTTATTGAGCTAGGTCAGGTTTTGTTGAAAAATAATGCTCATATCGTCAGGTTCGCTTGCTCGACTTAATATTGCAATGGTAAAACTATGGCTCTATTTTAACTAGCCATGTCATATCATACGCAAAGCATAGGGACATATTGATGAGAAAATTTCTTTTCTTGAGTAGTATTCTATTGGTAACGTTATCGCTTCAAACTCAGCTAAAAGCTCAGGAGCTTATTAGTGAAAAACCGAGCAGAAGCATTACCGTTCAGGTTGATATTAAGCAAGGTTTAATGCCAAACGACGCAGAGGATTGGGTGCTTTATGTTTACGCCTCAAAACCGGGCGAGCGTCTGCCTTTAGCAAACTTTAAGGGGAAATTGTCGCAACTGCCTAGTGAAATCATATTACATCAAAGTATGTATTTATTGCCGCATTTAACCTTACAGCAAGCAGAAAGTGTGGTTATTGTCGCCAAAGCAACTAAGAGTAAAAATCCGCATCAAAAAAGCAGTGAAGATATTATCGGTTACTCTTCACCCGTCAATTTTAACAGTGGGCCTCACCAAGCCATGAATATGAGCATTGATCAGCATGATAAAGCCGTGCTAAAAAAATAGTTTAAATGGGGTTATTTATAAGTAAAGGTCACTCGGTCCATCTCAGCCACAAAGCCGTGTTGAGAAGGGATAAAGGTTACTCTGTCTGTTTTAGCGATCGCGTTGCTGAGGATGATTTCGACATCACCTTCCATCACGGTTTTACCTTTTTCAAATGAGGCGTGACTAGATTTAGTTGATAAGTTACCGTCAGCAAAAGCAATTCGAACATTGCCACTGTACGTATGGAGTTTACTGTCTTTAGATATAACTTGAGATTTTGCGGTGATTTCCATTTCGTTTGCTGACGTAAAGCTTGATAAAACACTTGATAACACTATGGTTGATAGCGCTAGTTGTTTAAATAATTTCATCTTGATTCCCCATCTAGATTCATTAAATACTGCTTAAGCTTACTAGGGCCTGTAGACCTCTCATTTTATAGCTCTGTTGTATTTGAAAAGACGATAATCAAGGTGCTTGCTTTAATGTTTGGTTGTTCCAAATATATACTAAGCAACAAGAATGACGCTTTTTCAAGTCAACCCTAAGGCCTATAGCTAATTTTCAACCTAACATCGTTGAAAATAGTTAAAGTAGAATGACTACATAGCACGACTTTCGCCTTGTTATCTTAAAAATTAGCTCATAGCAGAGACTAAAATGAAAGTTAAACAGGCCTTCACACTTTACTAAATATAGCACCGAATGCTAGCGTTAATTTGAATCATCACAATAACTTCATAATTGTTATCAGTTTATTTTTTTATTGTTATTTCATCTACGTATTTTAATGGGGATAGCTCAGTTGAGCGTAAAAATTAGGCAATTAATGGTTGAATTTCCCTTGCTCTAGATAGCAAATAACTTGAGCTATCACGGCATCATTTCGCATCATAAAGACATGGGTGGTGGGCATTTCAATGTGATCATTCATACCATCAATTTTGGTACTTTCGACTGAGACTTTACCGTCGTCAGTATCCGGTATAAGTGATGATAATAGTAAGTTAATACTTTGTGTGCCAGCAATGATGCCAACATCAAAATTGGCTTTGCCAAGCTGGTTTGGCAAACTCAACTCACCGGTGCCCAATTGCATACCAGCTTCGCCATTAATAAAGCTAAAGCCAGGTAAATGACTGAGCTTATCAACAATTTCGGTGCCTTTATTGGGTGGCCCAAGCATCACGACTTTATTTAAGCTTTCTACCTTGTGATTACTGAGGAATTGCCTGACTAATATACCGCCCATTGAATGAGTAACAAAACTTACCGGCATGCCTTGGCATTGTTTTAGTGCATCACTAATAGTTTGTTCAGCAAGTTCTTCAATTGAGTAAGCACGTGAAGGATAATCGATGTTTAATACTTGATAGCCATGTTCTGTTAATTTTTCTGCCATTTTGTCCATGGAGTGCGCTGAACGTGCTAATCCATGCAATAAAATTACACATTCAGTTTTCGCGCTATTGCTTGTAGTCATGGTGATTTCCAGCGTGTTTACAGGATGCTTTTCGGGACAATGCGACGTAATTTTACTTTTAGTCGCTTCATTAAATCAACTTCGCCGTCAGGGTTCCAATCTAGGCTAATAGGCCAAGCGTTTTCAGGCTGCATTTCTTCTAACATGCCGTGTTTTATTTCTTGGGCAATTTTTGTTGAAGGGATAATAACAAAATTCTCAGTATTGAGGTTAGCGCTGCGAGGGTCAACGTTATAGGTGCCGACGACCGCAGTATGATCATCTATCACCATCGATTTAGCATGTAAGCCGAAAATTGGCGCTTGTTTTAACTGCTTTTGCATCACTTCAGACATCACTTTTTGACGAATTTTAGCATCAGGTTTAAATTCAAAGATGCTCACCCCCGTTTTTAATAACGCATCACGATCGCGTTGATAGCCACTAAAGGCTTCTAAATTGTCGTTCGAAGCAAGGCTATTAGTTAATATACTGATCTCTACACCTTTATCTACCAGGCTTTTAAGTATTTTTCGTGTTGCCTTAGTCGTGATTAAATATGGGGTTTGAATCACCACAGAGTGCTCTGCGCTTTGTAATAAAGTGACTAATTTTTCAGTCGATAAGCCGCCACCCGCTAAAAATTTATTGGCATTGTTCTTTCCTGGAATATCGGAAATATATTCTACATTGTCTAACCATTGTAACTGCTGCGTTTTTTGTATTGCGGTAATCGCTTTGGGTATATCACGAATCTTATCTCTTACTGAAGCGACAAAATTCAAAGGATCACAAGCGTATTGATGTAAAGGCTGAAAGTTAGGTTGGTAATCTTTGGCGGTTTTTTCTGCTATTAAGTCATTTACGTCGACGCTGAGTTCACTTTGCCAAAACTGTTCAAACGATGCTTGAACGTTTTCAGTGACGCCACCAACTAGCAAGACATCGCGGTCTCGAAAATTATACTGGTGATCATAGCCAAAATATTCATCCGCAACATTGCGACCACCGGTAATGGCGACTTTACCATCGACGGTAAATGTTTTGTTGTGCATACGTTGATTTAATTGATGGAAGTTGGTGGTTAACGTAATGATCTTATCGAATAAATTCTTGCCGATGTTAGCCACAGGATTATAAATTTTTATCGAAATGTTTTTGTGGGCAGCTAAGGTCTGTAGTTCACTACCGCTAGCTTCGATCATGATGTCGTCGACTAAAATACGCACGCGTACGCCACGCTCTGCTGCTCTAACTAAATAATCAATGGCAATTAAGCCGATGTTATCGGTGGAAAAAATGAAATATTGCACATCAAGCGTGTGCTCTGCATGTTCAGTTAACCAAGCACGAGATAACATGGCTTCTATGCCTTGTTCGAGAATATACACTCCGGTTTTTTCGCGCATATTTTGTGCCACGGGTGCAAGGTATTCAGACAGTAGCTTATTGTTGTTTTGTGGGATAGCAGCACAATGATCCGTTGTTGACGCGATAAGTCGGTCGCCTTTTACACTGCAAGAAAATAGTCCTAAACAGAGTGCTAGCGCAAGTAATATCTTGCTGGAAATCAATTCTTTCCAGTTAAAAAGCTGTAAATACGACAATGATAAATTCCTTATAAACATTATGATGATTTCAATTTCTTCTCAACTTTTGAAAATGTGGCAATTCCCATGGCCGCATCGCCAATAGTAACCCAATATGCTGACGATTTTCTAACGGTAATGCCGCATCTTCTTGATTTAATTGCGCGACCTCTTTTTTAAGTTGATTCAGTTTACGTTTAATAATATCGATTGAAGTTTGGCTGTAAGTACCTCGAATGTAAAAGCGAAAACTGTTGTCTTCGGTAAAGGGGGTTGAAATAAACGTCGCGATACCATCTTTGGTCATAAATTGCTCTAAAGGGCCATGAGGTATCCATTGAAAATCTTGCGCAATCAAAACTTTGTACTGGTTGTTGGGTAATAACTCGATCATTTTCAAGCGATCTAATTTAGCTAAAAGCTGAATACAAGCGAATTTATCTATTTCGTAATGGCTGATAATTTCGTCAAATGTCCAGCCATCTCGCACACAGGCAGCAACTAAAATAAGCTTAACGTCGCTGACCAGTTCGAGTTCTTGTTCAGCGGTCAGTTGACTAATTTTCTTTTTTTGCTTTTCAACTAATAGAAATAAATCGGATAACGAAATATTTAATACCGTACAAATTTGCTCCAGTCGTGCTAAAGCAAATTGATTCAACGAAAACATCCGTTTGATATTTGCTTCACTCATGGCTAAGTGCTCAGCTAGCGCTTTATAGGTGATATGTTGTTGTTTCAGTAAAGCCTTTAATGTCGCACATACATCTTCTAATTGACTCAAAGTATTAAATTCCTATACCTTTGGTATTGATAGATAATACATTAACTATTTTAGTTTATTTATACAATCCCTCGTTCATACTCGATGTTGTTTTAACACTCATTAAGGAAGCAAGATGAAAACACATAACATGGTTTTAACGCTGGCATTAGCCGTAACGAGTATGCAATCTTTCGCTAATAGTGGCGCATCAGAAAATGCTAGCGCAGCAAGTAAACATTCGGCACTAGCTGCCTCTCATGGCGCAACAGCCAGTGTTAAAGTTGGCAGTGCGGTGTTGGCAACACCGTTTATTGTTGCTGGGTCAGTGGGGCATGTATCTCAACAATTAGGCACTAAATTAATGGCAAGTGCGATTGCGGATGGGCCATTAGAAATTACCGAAAAAACGATTACAGTAGCACCTTCGCCAAAGCAAATGATGAAAACTGTTATTACTGAGGAGTTATAGCATGGTTAAAATTAACTCGATAATGCTAAGCGTTAGTTTACTGTTTACACAAGTAGCAAGTGCAGGCAGTGCTCAAACACAGGAAAGCTTATTACCGATTGAGCAGGTGGAAGTATTTGCCAAGCAGGTAGAGCATTATGCTGCAGCACAAGGAGCCCGAGCGTTTATTCTTGCGCGTGTTGGTCGCCCTGAAAGTGACTTGCCCAAAGGCATAAAGTTCACCCATACCGCCATTGCTATATATTCAGAAATCAGCTTAGATTCAGGCGAAAAAGTTAAAGGTTATGCCATTCATAATCTTTACCAAAAAGCAGGTCAACGTGATAAAAGCGAGCTAGTTATTGATTATCCCATCGACTTTTTTTGGGGTGTTAGTGCGCTTAAGGCCGGTATCATTATTCCAGCTGTCGAAATACAGCAACGTATAATTGATGTTATTGCTAGCGGTAAAGATAAGAAAATTCATAATGAAAACTATTCCGTTATTGCTAATCCTTTTAATAACGAATTTCAAAATTGTACCGAGCACACGTTAAATATTATAAATGCCGGCATTTATCAAACCACAGATTTAACGGTATTAAAAAGTAACGCCAAACAGCATTTTCAAGCGCAAAGAGTGAAAATAAACCCGTTAAAACTTATGTTAGGTAATTTTTTTATTGATGATGTTTCGACCAAAGATCATCGAGGAAAAGTAAGTACCACAACATTCACTACCATTAGTCAGTATCTGCAAAAAAATGATTTATTGGCAAGCGCTGTAGTATTGAATAGTACCGGTGAAGTTGTTAGCTTGTGATGCTTAAATAAAGATAAAAACAGCTTGAAAATTATAAGCCCAGATTTAGGTGATAAATACTGGGCTTATTTAATAACTGAAACTACAGCGTTAGCTCTACTGAAATAGGGCAGTGGTCACTTAATGTTTGGCTCAGCTCTTTAGTGTATTTAGGTTCGAAAACAATTTGCTCGAAAGAATTAATGACATAACGAGTTTTGGCTTTCGGGTCAAAAATAATGTGATCGATATAGTCTTTGTAATAGCCACCCCAGCATTTAGATTCAGCTTTAATCGTCGGCGCCCATAATGCTTCAGCACCTTCATCATCAATCGCTTGCCATAAACCTTGTATTTCCGTGTGATTTAATGAAATATCTCTAACAAATCGACGGTTAAAGTCACCTAATAAAAGAAATGGTACACCTTCTTTAGCCCGAGCATCAACCCAAGCTTCTAAAGGTATTGCTTGCTTAGCAAGTTCAGCACAGGCCGTTTTTGCATAGGCTTCTTTTTCATTAGTATTTGGCATATTAGCTATGCTGGCTTGATCAAGCGCTTTATCAAAACAACCTGACTTCATATGCACAGCTAACAAGCGCACGCTCTTACCATCTTTGGTTAAGGTAACGTCCATACCTCTGCGCGCCAGGCCTTGATCAAGCTCACGGTACTCAATAGCGTTGGCTTTATAGCCACTGCTTTTTCTGACCGCTACGCCAACACGTTGCACCCAGTCTTTTGTTGTGAAGAAATAATCATACTCATCACCGAAAACTTTTTTTGCCCATTTTTCACTTTCAACTTCTTGTAACGCGATAACGTCTGCGTCTAACTCTCTGGCATAGCGCGCTAATTTTTCATAGTCAGTGTCTTTGCGTTGATTATATTCGTGTGAACCAAGCCAAGCGATGTTCCAAGAAGCAACTTTTAATGTTTCCGCAAAGGTAGCGGAACTTAACAATGCCAGTGCTATGGTGAGTAAACTAATTAATTTTTTCATTAGGTAATTCTAGATTATACATTGGGTAGCTATAGTAACCTTTGGTAAAGTAAATTCAAGTAAAGAGATCAGGGAGCTTCTTGGGTCACTTATCTTGCTTGGGTGCAAAAAACTATAGTAATATCAATTTAATGAACTTGGTATTATCGCTTAGCTAACTGATATATAAATACTTATCAAAAAATTTTTATTGAAAGATGATAATACTTTGCTAAATCAATCAAATTTAACGGAATAATCATGCCTAACTTTTTGAAACTATTGCTAATTTGTTTAACCTTGAGCTTTGCAACACAAACGCTTGCTACTGACCCGAGTGATAAACTCGGCAACTGTATGATTGACGCGTTAAATGGTAAGGAGCGCAAAGGCCTAGCGAAATGGATATTTCTCGCTATTTCCTCTCATCCTGAGATAACTATTTATTCTAAGGCAAGTTCAGAAGACATTGATAACAGTGATAAATATGTTGGAAAAATTATCACTCGACTACTAACGGTTGATTGCCCAGCAGAATTAACCTTGGCGAATCAGCGAGATCCGCTTGCGATTCGAAAAGCATTCGAGCTGGTGGGTCGAGTCGCAATGCAAGAGTTAATGTCCAACCAAGTTACGATGCAGGCGCTGACTAATTACGCAAAATATACCGATCAAGAAAAAATTAACGCTTTACTGACTAAATAAACCCAGCCAATTTTAAAAAGGGTCACTAGCTGCACTGTGCAGTTAGTGACATAAATAATATGAGCACTGTATTGTCTGATATCAAATGGTCTTTACGTTGGGCACTGTCGGGTATCGTTATCGGTATCACCGCTTTTTGCTATAACTATTACTTTATTGCCAGTGTTTTTCCTGGTTATGGCTTAATCACCGCACCAGCTAGGTTTTCATTAAGCTTTTTTAGTGAAGAAACTGCATTTTGGCCAAAAATGGCGATATTTTTAAGTGGTCAATATTTTGGTTATTTGATTATTATTTTCACGATGAAAAGATTATTTTTATTATTGAAAAAATCTTAATCTTCAAGCGTACTTTATTTTTTTAATATTTTTCTAATTTACTTTAACCCCTTTTCTTGCCGCCCATCGTTTTACTAATAGCCAATTGATTAATGAGTTATTCAACTGGCTATGAGTCAGAAATGGCCGCTGGCTTAGCGTGTGATCACACCTCTTTAACTTAGATAATCTCTAGTCGATAACTATTGAGGAATAAATATGAAAAAGATAATAACGATAACAATCCTTGCCAGTGCAACAACCTTTGGTTTATTTGCTTTTATGGCCTATTTAGTTAATAACGATCAGGTATTGCCCCCCGAGTTGTTGCCAAAAGTGATAGTAGAGGTTGCACAGTTGCCCGAAGAAAGGCCGCCGGAAACTAAGCCACCATTTAAAAATGATCCACCACCAACGCCTAAACCTATGCCAAGAACTTTTGAAGCACCCGTAGAAACCCTTGTTGAAGGTGGTTATCATTACAATAACGGGCCAATTAAATTGCCGGCTGGTAACGCTAAGTTAAGTTTTGGCGGTCAAACAGGTGATAATGATGCTCGCCCTGTGGTACGCATTAACCCTAAATATCCCGCTGACGCCGCCCGCGATGGTGTTGAAGGTTGGGTGAAACTGCGCTTTGATATTAATGCCGTTGGTGGTGTCAGTAATATTGAAGTGATTGATGCTGAGCCTAAACGAGTATTCGATAAAGCTGCTCGGCAAGCATTAAGAAAATGGAAATATCGCGCAAAGTCAGAAGATGGTAAAACGGTTAGCCAACAGGGTTTAACTGTTCAATTAGAGTTTAAAATGGACCAACAAAGTTAGGATGAAAATTTGCAGTTACCGTCAATGATTAAAGGTTGGTATAACCCCAAAACCAGTCCAGAAATGTTGCTGACAAATTATATTGCAACCGGTAAAAACAAGTATTTGTCTTTATTGGTTGCGCAATTTAACTTGTCGCTATATCACTATTTATTAAGCCAATCGAATAAAGAGGTGGCGGAAGATGTGGTACAAACTACTTGGTTAAAAGTGATGAAAACTACGCAAAATACTCCGCAACGTAATGTTAAAAGTTGGTTATTCACGATTGCTCGCAATACTTTAATTGACGAATTTCGACGCCAACAAAAATGGCAAAACCAGTTGTTAGATGAAAATAAAATGTTGACGCTAACGCTAGAGAAATCAGTGTTGACGGCGGATAGAATAACGAAATTTAATGCTGCACTTGAGCAGTTGCCGTTTTTACAAAGGGAAGCGTTTATCTTCCAGCAAGAAGGTTTTTCAGTGATGGAAATTTCAGTATTAACGAACGATAGTTTTGAAACCATAAAAAGTCGTTTGCGTTATGCCCGCAATAATTTAGGCCATTTGTTAGGATCATCATCATGAGTGACGATAAATTTGATAAGGAGCTATCGAGTCTTTATCAACAAAGAAAAAAACAACTGCAAGCGCCGATAGTCAACGTGGCATCTGAAACTCAGCCGATTAAATCCACGCGGTCAATCTGGCATATTATGGCTTTATTGATAACGGGCGGGGCGGCGTCTTTTGGTATAATGGCGGTGATCACACATTTTGCTAAGCCACCAGTACATGGCGTTTCTAATCAATATAAGCAGCATTCTGTGCGTGTATTAGAGGTAATCGAAGTTAAGTCAGAAGAAGCAACGCTGCCACCGATAAAGCAACCCTTGCCACCTAAGCCGGAAATTTTGCCGCCTAAGTACATCGAAAATAGTCGTGTACATCAAGACACTATTGCGCTCGCAACCACAGGTTTATCAGTGAATAAAACCTTAAGTGATATGGTTAACGTACCAAAAATTAATCAACCCGCCATTACAATTGTTCCGACTCATCGCGTGATGCCTGAATATCCGAAATCGGCACTATATTCACGTAAATCAGGCACGGTAAAGCTACAATACCGCATTTCAGATGAAGGTAAGGTAATAGATGTTATTGGATTGAATAAGCATGGCAATCGTTTATTAGAGCGTTCGGCAAAACAAGCCTTACTGCAATGGCGTTATCCGCCGGCAAATGGTGGCAGCAAACTATTGGAGATTGAATTCGAGTTTGATATTAACAATCCGTAATCGACATAAGCTAATACTTTAATACCAAGGGGCCATATCGGCCTCGTCAGATTAAACACAAGTGGCTGGTTTTATTATGAATTAAAAACTCGTGATTTTGCTTAGCTAATAGTAATAGCCCGTTATTAGCTAGATAATTATTGCTTCGTTATTTGAAAAATTAAGTCTTAGGTGCGTTAACTTTGCCATAGAGCCATTTAACAATATCTCGCCACGTTAATATACCGACCGGCTTATTTTTACTGTTAATAACAGGGAGACAAGAAACGCCAGTGTCATGAAATAATTTTATCGCCGCGCTAAACGTACTAAGTTCTTGGATTGCAACTAGCTTTTTAGATACTATTTGGTGCACGCGCTTGTTTAGCATTGCCAAGTCTTTGTCATTTGCGCTTGGTAGCTCTTGATTGGAGTTTGTCGCTTTAAAGTAATCTCGTTCAGAAAGAACCGCAATAAGTTCACCATTATTATTAATCACCAATAAGTGATGAAACTTATGTTTAATAAATAATTCCCTTACCACAGTGAGTCTGTCATCCATATTAATACAGATGACATTATTCGCCATAACCTCTTCAACTTTCATCTCTCAATACCTACGGTTATTTTACTGTCTATTTATCTGCAACTGACGCTAATGTTATTGCTAATTTCGTCAGCGCTTTATACGGTATTGGCCGTTACGCAACACATGCACTGTCCAGATAAGTCTTGATAAGGTTAGCCACAAAGTGACAAAAGCAAATAACATCAGTTGAATATTATTAAAGCTAGCTTTATCACCATAATTCATAAAATAAACCATAAAGAAAAAATCGGCAAAACATTTATTGCTATTACTGTGATCGAGTAACTGCCGATATATTTAGCCAACCAGAATCGTTTTTAATTTTCCCCGTACTATTTCAAAGGCAAAAGCTTAGAAAATGAGCGGGGTTATTGATATAGTGACTTTAGCAGCTTAAGTAAGTTGAAAAACTGAAAGTTCTACCAATGATGAGCAATAAAAATTGACTAAAAAGGCGTTTAACTTCATGGATATTATGACTGAAAAGTTACCTATTTCTATTCAAGTCAGTGATGATTTAGTCGTTAAGATAGAAAATATTTCCTCAGTGAGCAATAAACTTGAAGCACAGTTAAACTTTCATACTATGACCGCTAATTGGTACGGTGAGGAAGAGCATGTTCTGCAGATTAACTTTTACCTTTGCGATATTAGTGAACTAGGTCATAGCGGCGAAGATGAAGAGAACAGTCAGAAAAAAGAATTTCTAGCTGACGATGTGTTGATGGTTTCTTCGGTGAATCAGCTAGTCGATTGTTATGTGGCGATAACAGCGTCAGAGTTATTGCTATTGCAGCAAACACCTAAGTTACTATCAGGCTATTTGGGTAAAAAATTAACCAAAGTACTTAACTTAATTGCCAAGCGTTGGACGCTTAAAGAAATATAAATTTTAATGAAAACAGTTGGTGATTTGCGGTGGGTTTATTGATTAGAAAACTTTTAAATAAAATTGAACTATCCCCTACGAAGACACTCATACTTAACAAGAGATTCCCCTCGGCTTTGTTTTATTAGTGTTTTTATCCGCTCCTCACTTGAGGGGCGTTTTTTTTGCCTAATATAAAATGTCGTTAAGCAAGCCATTACTATCAATAAAACTAAATAGTACATTGATATTTTATTTTAAAAAATTTTGAACTAATGATTATTATTAGGCTCTTACTTAATAAGAGATTCTCCCCCTCGGTTTTATTTTTAAATTTATGTTTGTTATACGCTCCTCATATGAGGAGCGTTTTTTTTGCCTGCTGAATTATTATCACTTAAAACAGAGTTAGCGTAGCTAAACGCCTTTCTCAGTTATTAACGTTAACACCGACGCAAAGTTGTATTTAATTTATAGCCTTTTTATTTTTAATAGTTTTTATCTATTGCAATGATAAATTCAAACGATTGTCCCTATTTTAAAGTTCGACGTATTATTATCCCAACTTAACAAGTACCCACATTTTTAAAAAACAATTGGAGATAAACATGTATAACTCAATTATCAATTCAACGATTCAACCTTTCAACGCAACAGCATTTAGCAACGGCGAATTCATTGAAGTATCAGAAGCAGATGTTGCAGGTAAATGGGCAGTATTTTTCTTCTACCCAGCTGACTTCACCTTTGTATGTCCGACTGAATTAGGCGACATGGCTGACCATTATGCGCAACTACAAGCAATGGGTGTTGAAGTTTACTCAGTATCAACTGACACACACTTTACCCATAAAGCATGGCACGGTAGTTCAGACACTATTGGTAAAATTACTTACCCAATGATTGGTGACCCAACAGGTAAAATTACCCGTAATTTTGGCGTCATGATTGAAGAAGATGGTTTAGCACTTCGTGGTACGTTTGTTGTTAACCCTGAAGGCGAAGTTAAAATTGCCGAAATACATGACCTAGGTATAGGCCGTTCAGCGAAAGAGTTAGTGCGTAAAATTCAAGCCGCACAATATGTAGCTGACCATGACGGTGAAGTATGTCCAGCAGCATGGCAGCCAGGTGCAGAAACGTTAACACCATCATTAGACTTAGTTGGCAAAATCTAAACTGCAGCTAACATCACCGCGGTATGACTGAAAGTATCGCGGTATTTTCCAAAAAATAAATAAAAATCATATTCATCAGTATTCTCGAAGGAATAAACCATGTTAGATACGAACTTAAAGCAACAACTAAAGACCTATTTACAAAATTTAACCTCGGCTGTTGAATTGTCAGTATTTTTAGGCGAAGACTTAAAATCAAAAGAATTAGCGACCTTGGTGACAGAAATTGCTGAAATGTCAGCATTAGTAACGGTTGTTGCAGCAGATGCTAGCAATGAACGTGTGCCATCAATGTTAGTCAAATCGGTAAAAACCGGCGGCGAAATGCGCTTTGCTGGTGTACCGATGGGGCATGAATTTACCTCATTAGTGTTAGCCCTATTACATAGTGGCGGACACCCAATTAAGCTTGATAAAGCAGTTATCGAACAAGTAGCTGCACTTGAAGGTGAGTATAGCTTTGAAACTTATATTTCGTTAAGTTGCCAAAATTGTCCAGACGTTGTGCAAGCGCTTAATATGATGGCGGCGATTAACCCACAAATTAAACATGTGATGGTTGATGGTTCCCTATTTCAAGAAGAAGTCTATAAACGCGATATTCTTTCTGTGCCTGCGGTGTACTTAAACGGCAAAGCTTTTGCGCAGGGCAGAATGACCGTCACTGAGATCTTAAATAAAGTAGATACAAATGCTGGCGCGAGACAAGCAAAAGCAATAGACAACAAAGAAGCTTTTGATTTATTAGTGATTGGTGGCGGCCCAGCGGGCGCGGCATCAGCAATATATAGTGCCCGTAAAGGCATACGCACCGGTATCGTTGCTGACCGCTTTGGTGGTCAAGTGCAAGATACGATGGCGATTGAAAACTTTATTTCCGTCAGTGCTACCGAAGGTCCCAAACTTGTAGCGAGTTTAGAAAACCATGTTAATGACTATGATGTTGATATTATGAATAATCAACGGGTCAAAAATATTATTGAAAGTGATGTTGAAGGTGGCTTAATTACCGTTGAATTAGAAAACGGTGCAACATTACAAACACGTTCAACCGTTATTGCAACCGGTGCAAGATGGAGAGAAATGAACGTTACAGGTGAACAAGAATACCGCGGCAAAGGTGTTGCTTATTGCCCACATTGTGACGGTCCTTTATTTAAAGGAAAATCAGTTGCCGTTATTGGTGGTGGTAATTCCGGTATTGAAGCTGCCATTGACCTTGCAGGATTAGTAGAGCATGTTACCGTCTTGGAATTTGATACCGTATTACGTGCTGATGCTGTATTACAAAATAAAGCGCGTTCGTTACCTAATGTCGAGATTATTGTTAATGCGCAAACCACAGAAGTATTAGGCAATGGCAAGCATGTTACTGGGCTTAATTATCTTAATCGTGCGACAAACACGCAAGAAACTATCGAACTTGCCGGCATATTTGTCCAAATTGGCTTAGTACCTAATTCACAATTTTTACAAGATACGATTGATTTAACCGAGCGCGGTGAGGTGATCGTTAATCAAAAAGGTGAAACTAATATCGCTGGTGTTTATGCGGCAGGCGATGTAACGAATACACCTTATAAGCAGATCATTATTGCGATGGGTAGTGGTGCAACGGCGGCTTTAGGGGCGTTTGATTATTTGATTAGAACTCCTAATCCAATGGAAAACATCAGCGGTAATAAGCAAGTAGCTGCATAGTCTAGAGAGTAAAAATTATTTGCAGCGTTACCGTACTCAACAGTAACGCTTTTTTCGTTATTAAAGATTGTATACCCAAACCACACGGAGCTGGTTTTCTAGCTTAGCTCCCTTCGGGCAAGACGATAAATGGTCATCTGTGGCGTTATTGATTTCGAAAATGGAACAATCGCTCTCTTCAATCAATGCCTTGGTGCTAGCACTTTCTCGACTCAATGAATTCTGCATCTTCAAGTGGCTTGGGTATATATTGAGATTAATTAAACAAACCTTTTACCGCTTGGCGCACTTCATTGACCACAGCCCTGACACTTTCCATTCGAGCGTAGCCCGTTCGACAAAGTAATACTATTTCACGCATTGGTTTTGGGTTTGCAAAGGGAATGTAGTGGATATGCTGTTGCGGGGCATAATTCAAGGTGGCTAATTGTGGTAACAACGTAATACCCATATTACTTGCCACCATATAGCGAAGCGTTTCAAGACTGGTAGCGCGGAAACTATGATCTTCCTCTGCACCGGCGCTAAAACAATAACCCATTGCCTGATCTCTTAAACAATGGCCATCTTCCAATGTGAGTATTTTTTGATTATGCAAATCATCAAAAGTTACTTGTGATTTATTAGCGAGTACATGTGAAGGGGATGTTGCCATAACAAGCGGCTCATTAAATAAATCATAACGCTCAAAACCAGTCATGTCTGGTAGCCAAGGTAAAATTAAAATATCGAGCTTGCCTGTTGTGAGTTGGTCCAATAAATCTTGGGTCTTATTTTCATGCAAATAGAAATTTATTTTTGCAAGCTTGCTGTTTAGTGACGGCATAATATGCGGCAGCGCATAAGGGGCTAATGTCGGTATTAAGCCAATATGCAAATCACCGGAAAGTGGGTCAAGTAATGACTTAGCAGCCTCTTCAAAGTTTCTCGCAGCGTTGAGTACTTGCCTTGCTTGCTGTACTAACTTTTCACCTGCTGGCGTTAACATGACATTACGCGGTTGTCGCTCAATTAAGGTTAACTTTAATCGTTGCTCTAACTTTTGGATTTGGCCACTTAGCGTTGGTTGACTTACAAAGCAAGCATCGGCAGCGCGGCCAAAATGCTTGTATTCGGCGATAGCAGTTAGATATTGTAGATCACGAATTTTTATCATTGATTTTAACTATGAATAACCAAAAATAGATTGTTTTTAATATTAGCTTAGCACGATTAATTAAGCTATTTTTAACCGACATTTAACTTGATAATAACCGATAACTCGTTATAGTTATTAGGTAATTTAATTATTTGCCTGAAAACAATCTCCTCAAGGAACGATGGATAATTACAAACCAATACTCATTAACACCGCTACGGAGTTAAAACCTTATATGAAACTTACCATCAAACAAAAGCTATATGTAATCGTTACCTTAGTCATTTTAGGCCAGTTCGGTATATATCTTGAAAATAACGCAAACGAGCGCAATCTTGCAAACTTGTCTGAAATTAATTCAGACTTAAAAGATCTGCAAGTTACTATGCTGCAACTACGTCGTAGTGAGAAAGATTTCCTACTGCGTGGCGATTTAAAATATCAAGAAACTTTTGCTCAGAGTTATGCTATAGCCATGAGGAAACACCAGAGTATTTTGCAGCGCTTAACAGGTGAGGGTATTGACGTTAAAGTAATGGTAGCTATAAAAAATAGCTTGCAAGCCTATCAACAAGAATTTGAAAAACTCATCAATGTATCTATAGATAGAGGTTTAGATAAAGACTCTGGTGTTTATGGCGCTCTTAGAGCGGCAACTCATTCCTTAGAAACCAGCATCAACAGTGAAAATGACTTTCAAGCCAAATCTTTGCTCTTAACACTCAGACGGCATGAGAAAGATTTCATGTTGCGCAATGATGAAAAGTACCTTACTCGCTTGTTAAGTACAGAGCAAGAGCTTAGGCCGCTTTTAGCTCGTGATGAAATGAAAAGCCAATTAACAGCTTATGTCAGTAAATTTAGCGAATACGTCGATATATCTCGGCAAATAGGCCTTGATTCAAAATCAGGTATTCGTGGTGATATGCGTTCCGTGGTGCATCAGTTAGAGATAGCGCTTGATAAAGAAATTAATCTGCTTAAGCAGTATATTGTTGAAAGGGCTGAATATAGCCATAACCAACATTTATTGATCACACTGATCGCATCACTGCTAATCACCATCATAGTCATAGTGGTGGCACAGCAAATTATTGCGCCATTGACTAATTTCTCAAAGCGCATTTCCGAAATAAGAAAAGGCAATGATCTGACTCAGCGCATTGAAGAACGCCATGACGAAATCGGTACTATTTCAAAAGAATTCAATATTTTCATGGCACATTTTCAAACCTTAATTAAAAGTATTAACAAAACGGTTGACGCATTAAGTGCTTCGTCATCCGTGGTTTCGAAAAGTGTCGCAAAAACTACGGAAGGGATTGTTAACCAATCACATGAAAGTGACATGGTGGCAACCGCAGTGACGGAAATGGGCATCGTGGCTGGCGAGATCGCTAACAATGCACGCCAAACCAAAGATAAAACGGATGGAGCATCAGTTAAGGCACTAGAAGGCAAAGAAAAACTTGACAGTACCGTGGTAAATATTAATGAATTATCTGCACAGCTGAATACTGCAGGTGAAGAAATTGTGCAGTTGCAAGCAAAAAGTAACGGCATTACATCAGTGCTGGAAGTCATTAAAGGCATAGCCGATCAAACTAATTTACTGGCACTTAATGCTGCAATCGAAGCGGCAAGAGCTGGAGAGCAAGGGCGAGGTTTTGCCGTGGTTGCTGATGAAGTAAGAACACTAGCTATTCGCACACAAGATTCTACCGCTGAAATCACGACAATTATCAACGAACTACAAGTAACCACGTCGGAAATTGTTACTACTGTGGGGATTTGTAAAGAGCAAGGGTTAAATAGTGTTAACCAAGCGCAAGAGACCGAAGAAGTGCTTAATGAGATTATCACCGACGTTAATGCTATTGCTGAAATGACCGTGCTTGTTGCAACAGCGGTCGAGCAGCAATCGATTGTTGTCAAAGAAGTTGATGAAAATATCATCCGAATACGAGATATCGGCGAGCAAGTTGCTAATGACTCACAAGAGAACTCTCGTGCTAGTGATGATGTAGCGACTCTTGCTAGTAAGCTACACGAAGAGGCAAGTATTTTTAAAATATAATAGACGTTAATGAGGTAGTTGGCATTAGTAACTTTGTGTTGCTAGTGTTGACTGTCATTTAGGTAAAACGCAGAATTTCACATCAGATTAAAGTGAGTAAACTCCAATTTTAAGTAAGGGTTACAACAGCTACTGTCTAGCGAAAACAAGCTAGTTAAGTATTTGATTTGTTTTGTTTATATTGTTTTTTATTTATTGCGTATCAATATGTAGGTAAACTGATTTAGAAATGGTAACGCCTAAAAAATAGCTTAAGTTTAACGTGATAAACTCTCACCCATCTATTTACCCAAAGCAGGTATTTCATCTTGAAATCTACTTTTCCAAACGAACCTCATCACCCTAGCGAATTTACGCGTAAAGATTGGTGGCAAATTCTTGTCCGCTTATATGAGAAAGTTATCGACGATAACTTGTCTTTAGTGGCGGCAGGCGTTGCACTCTATTTCTTATTGGCTCTGTTTCCTATGGTCGCGGCACTGGTTTCACTTTTTGGTATATTGGTCTCATCTGCTGAACTAAATCAACATATGGCGAGCATTGTAGCGTTTCTGCCACAGGAGAGCCGATATTTAATTCAAGAGCAAATCGAAAGTATTGTGACGAAGGAAAATAGTACTTTAGGTATTGGTTTTGCCTTAAGTTTAACTTTAGCTATATGGAGTGGTGGTAAAGGTTCTGCGGCATTAATGACCGCGTGCAATATTACCTATGGCGAATCGCCTAAGCGTTCTTTTTTAGTCAATATAGTATTGCGTTTTGTTTTTACTGTTAGTGCCTTGCTCTTAGTTATTTTAGCGTTGTTCTTAATTACTGTATTCCCAGTATTAATAGCTTATATAAGTAGTATTGAAATGACTGAATCTCGTGCTAAGTGGCTTAGTTGGCCGATTTTGACCTTAACATTTAATTTTGCCTTAGCTGCGCTCTATCGTTATGCACCATCAAGGAAAAATGCCAAATGGCGCTGGGTAACACCAGGCTCATCGTTAGCAACAGTACTCTGGATAGTTGCTTCCTATGCATTTACTATTTATGTTACAGAGTTTGCTCAATATAATGAGACCTATGGCTCAATTGGTGGTGTTATTGTGCTTATAATGTGGTTTTACATGAGTGCATATGTAATTTTAATTGGTGCAGAGGTTAATTCGGTCATGGAAATGCAAACCCTTGGTGACAGTACGGTTGGTGAAGCTAAGCCTATAGGTGAGCGAGGTGCTTATGTGGCCGATCATAAAGCTGAACAGAAAGAATAAAATATTACTGCCAGGTTACTTTGTTAGTCAGTAATTTTTACATAATGTACGACTCAGTAGTAAGCCATTTATCTATAATATAACTTAATATCAGATGCTTATGTAGCATTTGGTTTTGCATGGAAGATTTTAATGGATTCTACTTTGCTTAGTAATTTTCCTTGCCTTTATTTACAGCCTGTATACAATGACAGTAATACTGTTTAAAAACACAGGCTTGCTTGTAAGTCGATTAAGGAATAACTATGCGCCCTTTAACACCAAGGCAACAACAGATTTTTGATCTGATCAGAGAAAAGATTTCTGATACGGGTATGCCGCCAACACGTGCAGAAATAGCTAATTTTTTCGGCTTTAAATCGGCTAATGCCGCTGAAGAGCATTTAAAAGCGTTAGCCAAAAAAGGCTATATCGAAATGCTGCCAGGCACATCTCGTGGCATTCGTCTTGCGGAAGAATTTATCGAAGAAGATGGTTTGCCGTTGATAGGTCGTGTTGCCGCTGGCGAACCTATTTTAGCCCAAGAGCATGTAGAGCAGCACTATAAAATAGACGGCAGTTTATTTCGTCCTGCCGCTGATTATTTGCTACGTGTTAATGGCGAAAGTATGAAAGATATCGGTATTTTAGATGGCGATTTGTTGGCTGTACATCAAACTACTGATGTGAAAAATGGCCAAGTAATTGTCGCCCGTGTTGAAGATGATGTTACCGTTAAGCGTTTTAAGCGTGAGGGCAATATAGTTTATTTGCATGCTGAAAATGAAGACTTTTCACCAATTAAGGTTGATTTAACGTCGCAAAATTTTAATGTTGAAGGTATAGCGGTTGGTGTTATTCGCGCTGCTGACTGGATGTAAATAAACGATTAATTTGTCTACTATAAAACGATATCGAGCTGCAGATTAGTTAAAAAAACTTCAATCTGCAGTCATTTTCTTACTTCATTTTTCTCTCCCAAAAACGATCAAACACTATAGATTTTTTGTTTGATAATATATGCCAGCTAATTTACTTCATATAATTCTGCGAACTTGCCACAAATAAAGCTCAAGATGCTTGCTGATTAAAATTTGCTATTTTCTTACTTTTGTTAGTTATTTTGTACCTAGCGTTTGTTTGTTTAGAATAATTCATATTCTCGCCAAGATATACACTCAATAGATTGTTTTTTATACGATAACTTTTTGTGATAATTATTTATTATTCAACATGAATTATCACCCTTGAACAAAAAGTAAACATTAAAGCAATCCTTTTAAAAATGGTGTTATAGCAGTGTTTAGGGTTATTACTCTATTGTATTTATTGGCTTTTATTTATAGCTCTTTTGAAATTTTAAATTGACCCTGATCAAGTTTTAAGTAATTCTAGTCTAGAAAACGTACAAACATAACAATAGGGCGCAATTGACGGTTGTCTAAATATGCGTCACTTAAATAATAATAAATGTATGCGCTAAATAATCGTTTTTTTTGATAAACAAACTGTGTTATTTGGCCTTTAAAGGGTGAAGGAGATGTCGAGTGAAAAGACGTAACCTAGGTGTGCTGTTGCTAGGGGGCTTGTTGTCTAGTTCAGTTTGGGCAGATATGTCGCTGAACTTAACCAAGGGTGTAACAGAAGTAAGTAGAGACGTATACGATTTACATATGTTGGTGCTCTATATCTGTACTGCCATTGGGGTTGTGGTATTTGGTGCTATGTTTTGGTCTATGGTGTTTCACCGTAAATCAAAAGGCGTTAAACCAGCAACCTTCCATGAAAGCACAAAAGTTGAAATTCTCTGGACGGCTATTCCTGTCGTTATTCTAATCGCTATGGCTGTTCCTGCCACTATTACGCTTATCGATATGGAAAATAACGATGATGCGGATTTGACGATTCAAGTGACTGGTTCCCAGTGGAAGTGGCATTATAAGTACTTTGATCAAGATCTTGAGTTTTATTCGGTGCTTTCTACTCCACGTGAACAATACGAAAACCAAGATGGTACGTCAGCAGAAAAAGGTGAACATTACCTACTAGAAGTTGATCGCCCTTTGGTAATACCAACCAACAAAAAAGTACGTTTTGTTATTACCTCTGATGATGTTATTCACGCTTGGTGGGTGCCAGCATTTGCAGTTAAACAAGATGCCAACCCAGGTTTTATTAACGAAGCTTGGACTAAGGTCGATGAACCCGGTGTTTATCGCGGCCAATGTGCTGAGTTGTGTGGTAAAGACCACGGTTTTATGCCGATAGTTGTCGAAGTTAAATCTGAAGCTGATTACGCCATCTGGCTTGATGAGCAGAAGCAACTAAAAGCTAACGCCGCTGCTGCAGAAGCCGCATCGTTAAATGCCTCTGTGCCGATGGAAGAATTAATGCAATTAGGTGAAACTACTTACACTGCCTATTGTGCCGCGTGTCATCAAGTCAGTGGACAAGGTTTACCACCCGCATTTCCAGCCCTTAAAGGCAGTGCGGTTGCTACAACAGGTCCAGCTAGCGAGCATATTGATATTGTTTATAACGGTAAAGCCGGTACAGGTATGCAAGGTTATGGCAAGCAATTAAGTTTAAAAGAAATTGCCGCGGTTGTAACTTACGAGCGTAATGCTTGGGGTAACAATACCGGTGATGCTGTGCAAGCCGCCGATGTAAAAGCTGTGTCGGGTAGTACAGAAACAAGTATCTTAGATACCGTTGAAGAAGCGGTAGAAAATGTTACTGAGCAAGTGGCTGACGTTATTGAAGACATCATTCCGGCAGAAGATTTAGCTAAGGTTTATAGCCAAGACGAATTAATGACTATGGGTGAAGAAGTTTACATGACCGCTTGTGCAGCTTGTCATCAAGCCAGTGGAGCTGGTATGGCGCCAGTGTTCCCTGCCCTTAAAGGCAGTGCTATAGCTATGGGCGATGTAGCGATTCATATCGATATGGTATTAAACGGCAGTAAGAAAAATCCAGCGATGGCAGCTTTTGGCGGCCAATTAACTAAAACGCAAATTGCTGCGGTTGTCACATACGAGCGTAATGCTTGGGGTAACAATACCGGTGATTTAGTCCAGCCAGCAGATGTTGCTGCTAGCGCGAAGTAGGGAGGCGTTATAATGACTACAGATGTAATTAATGATCAATCCGAGCATGATTCACATGACGGTGAGCACCATGATCATAAAATGACCGGCCTGAAACGCTGGTTATATACCACTAACCATAAAGACATAGGTTCGATGTACTTGTGGTTCTCATTTATCATGTTTTTAACTGGCGGAGTGATGGCGCTGGTTATCCGTGCTGAGTTATTTCAGCCGGGTTTACAGATAGTTGAGCCTGACTTCTTTAACCAAATGACCACAGTACACGGTCTTATTATGGTCTTTGGCGCTATTATGCCGGCCTTTACTGGCTTGGCTAACTGGATGCTACCTATGATGGTTGGTGCGCCAGATATGGCACTACCACGGTTGAATAACTGGAGCTTTTGGATCTTACCTTTTGCTTTTGCTATTTTATTATCGTCGTTCTTTATGGAAAGCGGTGCACCAAACTTTGGTTGGACGTTCTATGCGCCATTATCAACGACCTACAGTAATGGTAGTACCGCATTTTTTGTTTTTGCTGTTCATATCATGGGTATATCGTCAATTATGGGGGCTATTAATATTGTAGTAACCATTATGAATATGCGTGCGCCAGGTATGACTTATATGAAAATGCCATTGTTTGTTTGGACATTTTTCATTACGGCGTACTTGCTAATAGCGGTAATGCCGGTGCTCGCGGGTACGGTCACTATGGTGTTAACTGATACCTACTTTGGTACCAGTTTCTTTGATGCCGCCGGTGGTGGTGACCCCGTGATGTTCCAGCATATTTTCTGGTTCTTTGGTCATCCTGAAGTTTACATTATGATTTTGCCTGCGTTTGGTATTGTATCTACGACTATTCCAGCATTTTCACGCAAACCACTATTTGGCTATAGCTCAATGGTTTACGCGACTGCATCAATTGCCTTCTTGTCGTTCATCGTTTGGGCGCATCACATGTTTACCACAGGTATGCCGTTATTTGGCGAACTGTTCTTCATGTACTGCACAATGCTAATTGCGGTGCCTACTGGTGTGAAAGTCTTTAACTGGGCGGCAACTATGTGGCGTGGCTCAATTAGTTTCGAAACGCCAATGTTGTTCTCTATTGCCTTCGTTATATTGTTCACTATTGGTGGTTTCTCTGGCTTGATGCTAGCAATGACACCGGTAGATTTTCAATATCATGATACTTACTTCGTTGTTGCTCACTTTCACTATGTATTAGTTACAGGTGCGTTATTTTCCATTTTTGCCGGCGCTTATTACTGGCTACCAAAATGGACTGGCTATATGTACAACGATACCTTAAGTAAGTGGCACTTTTGGTGTTCATTAGTTTCTGTGAACTTATTATTCTTCCCAATGCACTTTTTAGGTTTAGCAGGTATGCCGCGTCGTATTCCTGATTATGCCTTGCAATTTGCTGACTTTAATAAGTGGGTCAGTATTGGTGGTTTTGCTTTTGGTATCTCACAATTAATTTTCTTAGTGCTCGTCATTAAGTGTATTAAAGGTGGCGAAAAAGCACCGGCAAAACCTTGGGATGGAGCGGAAGGGTTAGAATGGACAGTGCCTAGCCCTGCGCCATACCACACCTTTGAAACACCACCGAAAATTGATTAATTGGGTACAAAATGACTAACGGCAAATCGCAAAATAAATTATCAAAACAAGCACAAACGCATGATGCTTCAGTG
>Ga0208643_1000475_pt1 | contig 26653 bp, 21 predicted proteins | sample VirMetDEL_Nov_12_FD_184516 | JGI IMG/M metagenome (GOLD analysis project Ga0208643, IMG submission 184516) | Aqueous microbial communities from the Delaware River and Bay under freshwater to marine salinity gradient to study organic matter... | ecosystem: Environmental > Aquatic > Marine >... | reverse complement strand
AGTAGTCCTTGAAGGTCTATCTGTTCTAACACATAGGATACCAGTACTGAAGACGTTCCTAAAGAATGTTGATGATAGTGGGTATATCAGGGCTGAGATTCAAGGTCTAACTAACACACTAAGGTTTAAACACAAGGTGGTTGTGAACCTACCGTCAGTGGGTAAGCCTTATGGTGAGGAGGTTAGAGGGTGTCTAATAGCTCCAGAGGGTTATGAACTATGTGGCTCTGATATGTCATCCTTAGAGGACAGGACTAAGCAGCATTACATGTGGAAATATGACCCTGAGTATGTAAAGGAGATGCAGACTGATGACTTCGACCCCCATCTAGATTTAGCTGTTGTAGCAGGTTTCTTGACAGAGCAGCAGGCTCAAGCTCATAAGGATGGCACTGAGAGGTTCGGAGCTGAGAGGGCTAAGGCTAAGACAGCTAACTATGCGTGTGTATACGGGGCAGGTGGTGCAACAGTGGCTAGGGGAGCAGATATGACCAAACAAGAGGGTGTCAATCTGGTCGAGAAGTACTGGGAGCGTAACTGGTCTGTTAAGAAGATTGCAGAGGCTCAGAAGACTAAGAGGTGTCTAGACAGCATGTGGCTGTTCAACCCAATCAGTAAATTCTGGTACTCACTAAGGACTGACAAGGATAGGTTCTCAACACTAAACCAAGGTACTGGAGTCTTCTGCTTCGATATGTGGATTCACAACTTCATGAGCAACAGGGCACAGATTACTGGTCAGATGCATGATGAGGTTATACTTACAGTTAAGAAAGGTCACAGGGATGAGGTGACTAAGTTATTAAAGGATGCTATACAGCTAACAAACAAGCAGCTTAAGCTAAACAGAGATTTAGACATTGACGTACAGTTTGGTAACAGCTACGCAGAAATACACTAAAACTATTTATATGAAGATATGGGAGACCGAGTTTTTCGCACTGAACTTTAAGACAGGCGAGTTAGAGGGGTTGGTAGGAGATTTATTCCTTAGTGGCGACACTATGGGAGAGGCTCAGAAGAACCTAAACAAGGCTGACAAGCCACACCTAAGGCTTACAGGCGACTGGTATAATGGTGGAGCAAAGAGGGATGAGGATGACGACGAGCTTAAGAGGTATGATAAGTGGGCTGAGGGCAACAAGTTCGAGCAGGAGCTTGACAAGGAGGTTGACGACGCCCTTGAGGAGCTAAAGAAGGCTTGGAGTGGTAAGAGCGAAGATGATAAAGAGGACACAGAGTTTGAGATACACTGGACATTATCAGGAGCAAGTGCTGGACAGGATAAGGCTGTAGAGGAGTTGGTTAAAGAGATGTCTATTGATGAGTTTATAGACTGGTTGGATGAGCACGACAAGGACTATATATTAAAGCTCTTAAAGACACTAGACAGTATAGGTAACCTTGATGCCTACATTAAAACAATCGAGGGACACTTAACACACAAGTATGGCGGTAGTAAAGAAAACGATGAGGAAGACCTCAAAGAAGAAGACTAAGAGGGGTTATAACAGGCAGACTAATGCTAAGGCGGTCAAGAGTAACGGTAACATCTTCAAGTCTGGTCTAGAGCTAGAGATGAATGATGAGCTAATGGCAGCGGGTATCAAGTTCTCCTACGAGGGTCAGAAGTTTACAATCGATGAGGGGTTCAAGTACGCAGGAATCTCATTCGAGAAGTTTATGAACGGCAAGGGTGATTTTAAGGACAGGGGTAAGAAGACATTTAGAGATGCAATCTACACACCAGACTTCACCAACCCCGTAGCAGAAGACCTGCAGTGGGTCATAGAGACAAAGGGTAGGGCTATGCCAGACTTCTCTAGGACTTGGAGACTGTTCAAGAAGCAGATGAACAGCCTAGAGCAGGAGGTGCTACTCTTTGTGCCTAGGAATAAAAAGGACTGTAAGAAGGTAATTGAAATTTTAATACAAGAAGGATATGGACAAGAATAAAGCCGTTAGTATAAATGGTATAACAAACAGCCTACACGATGGGGTTGATGATATCTACGAGAGCCTTATGGATGGGGAGTTCAAAGAGGTGTCGGTATTGATTGACGCTATGGTAGAGTCTCTAAAACATTTAAAATCAAATCTAATAAAGGATGAAGTTTAAAAATCTAACAGCAGACAACAGGAATCTTATAGCCAAGCTGTACGACCCTACATACAGAGATAACAAGAAGGCTCTTACAAGAGATGAGGTTCAAGACACACTGTCTGAATACTTTAACGTATCTAAGCGTACAATTAGAGAGTGGGCTAACAAGCTAGGGCTCGGTCTAATGGCTTCAAATGTAGTCGACCCTGCTAAGATACTTATATACGATATAGAGACCTCTAGGGTGTCCGCTAAGCTCTTCTGGACGGGTAAGACGTACATTAACTACAAGCAGATTAGGGGTGAGCCTACTATAATATCCGTCTCTTGGAAGTGGCTAGGGGAGGACAAGGTTCACCATCTTAAGTGGGACATGAAGACCCACACCGACGAGCAGCTTATGAAGGACTTCTTAGAGGTGTACAACACAGCTGATATGGTGGTGGGGTACAACAACAAGAACTTCGACGACAGGTGGATAAATGCTAGGGCTATGAAGTATAACCTATTCGTTAATGTACACGTCAAGTCTTTTGACCTTATCAAGCAGTCTAAGAGGCTGTTCAGACTACTGAGCTACTCTATGGCATTCCTAGCAGACTATATAGGGGTTACCCTTAAGCAGTCTCATGAGGGCATCCTGATGTGGGACATGATTGAGGATGGTACACCTGAGCAGCAGGCAGAGTACATCCAGAAGATGATAGACTACAACGTGGGTGACATCATCACAACAGAGGAGATATACCTAAAGATTAGGAAGTACATGGGACACGTTGTACATGTAGGTGCGTTTGAGGGAGGTGAGAAGTATAGCTGCCCGCACTGTGGTGGCACTGATGTATCACTCTTCAAGGCTATCAGAACTGCGTCGGGTACACTGCAGTATATTATGAAGTGTAACGTGGATGACGTTCAGTTTAAGATATCACACAGGGAGTACAACAGGTATCTCCAAGACCTTATAGATAACTTTAATAACCCACAGGATGAGTAAAAATAGAGAATGGCTGTACGAGAGGTGCGGCACTAAGAGGTACGTAGATAGTAGTTCTAAGACCATCTTCATGCCTTACAACATAGACCGTGAAGATTACGCCCAAGTAGTTAAAGATTTAATAGCCGAGGGTTGGGTAGTTAGAGTAGAGGAGTAATAAACTAATATAAATTTAATAGAATATGAGAGTACTAAAGAAACTAAAAGAGGATAGGTTACTGTTCTTCGACATCGAGACTGCGTCAGTAGTCCCTAAGCTAAAGCTAGACACACCATTATTTGATAGCTGGGCTTACAAGGTAAATAAGAGTGGTGAGATGACCAACGATGAGATTATAGAGTCGTACTCTATTAAGTCTGGTCTGTATCCAGAGTTTGCTAAGGTCATATCCATTGTGGTGGGTAAGATTGTCAAGGGTAAGATACACCTAATAACTCTAGACCATGATAGTGAGAAGGAGTTACTGCACGGGTTCAATGATATACTGGAGAGGAATCTTAAGTGTAACCTAGTGGGCTTTGTAAACCACAGCTTCGATACACCATTCATCTACAAGCGTATGGTCATCAACAAGATTACACCTCACGACAAGGTAGACTCCTCAGGATTAAAGCCTTGGGATATAGTAGACACCGACCTAGCATTAGAGTGGAAGGGTAATAGCTTTGAGAGGGCGTCACTCCTTAACGTAGCTACAGCTTTTGGTCTACCATCCCCAAAGGATGATGTGGCAGGTGCTGAAGTAGGTAGAGTATACTGGGCTCAAGGTAAAAAGGGTCTAGCTAGAATATCTGAGTACTGCAGGAAGGATGTGGTTACCACTATAAACGTATTCAAGTGTATGAGGATAGAAGAGCCTCTAGAGGTTGCAGAGCCTACGGTTAAGGAAGAGGTTGTAGAGGACACACTGTTCACAAGGCTGCTTAACGGTGGTAAGTATGGTGCATCTGAGAAGAAGGAGCTTAAGGCTCTGCTGGATGGTATGGATAAGGATGAGAAGGACAAAGCTATAGTAGTCCTTACAGCTATGACATCCACAGCTAAGAACAAGAAGACTAAGATTACTAAGGCACACCTAAAGGCATTAATATAATGAGTAAGAAACAATTGATACTACCAAGGACTGACGAGAACGGAGACTACTACATCTCCTACTCGCAGTTGAGTAAGTGGAAACGTAGTAAGCGTGACTACATGAGGAACTACTTCTTCGGTGAGAAGGATGACAACGCAGCACTGCAGCTCTACGGAGACTTCGGTACTAAGGTTGGTGAGTCTTATGAGAACAACGACTTCTCAGTGTGGGAGGATGATGAGGCAGAGTTCCTTCAGACCCTACCAAGCCTAGATGAGTTTGAGAGGGTGATACGGCTTAAGATGGACGGGTTCTATGTGCTAGGTTATATAGATACTAATACTGCACCTGATATGTATATGGTGCACGATATACCATTTTCGTACGTTAAGGAGCTAGCAGACTACAAGACTGGTGATATCGAGAAGAGGTCTCCAGAGTATGAATCAGAGGACTACTGGCAGGTAGACATCTACGCAGCAGCTTTAGCCCAAGAGTACGGGCACTACCCAGAGAAGGGCTCTGTGGTGCTTATAGGACGCTCTGGTAACGCCTTTGCAGGTGAGGATTTAAACCTTACACTTGAGGCAGCAGTTATTGATAGACCGATATCAGAGGAGAGGTGTGACGTTGTACTGGCACAGGTTCAAGAGGTGGCTGAGGAGATTTCAGCGTACTACACAGCGTACTTAAAACTAATAGGATTAATATGAGCAGAACAAAGAGGATTAAACCAGACTCACCATCGAAGCAGCTAAGGAATGTATTCTTCGCACTATTTGATAAGGACAGCGAGGACTTCGACACCTTCGATGAGTACTACGACAGTAAGATGCATAAGCTGATTAAGCACTACAAGAAACTAATCTAGCTATGAAATTTAAGGCACGTATATTATTTGTATCTTTGTATAAGAGAGTCATCTTCGTGTTTTAAGTTTATTAAAATAAGTACCTCCTAAGAGATTAGGGGGTATTTTTATCACCTAAATATAATAACATGAGAGGAAGTTTAATAATAACAATAGGAATAAGCGGCTCTGGTAAATCTACTTGGGCTCACGAGAAGTGGATTAAGAACCCCAACCTTTACACCATAGTTAACAGGGACAAGATAAGAGAGCTCCTGTTTGGCTACACAGAGACCTCTGTAGATAAATACTACACCAGACTAGACCTTAAAACCTTAGAGGAGCAGGTCACACAGTATGAGGAGACGCTAATCAGTGAGGGGCTCGATATGGGTAAGAAGGTCATCATAGACGCTACTAACTTGACACACAGGTACTTAAAGAATTATAGGTACTGGAACGTACCCTCTGAGGTTGTCGTATTTGAAATTGAACTGGACAAAGCACTGGATAGAGATATCTCACGCAGTAGGATGGTGGGTGAGGTAGTAATTACTAAGCAGTACAACAGGTTTGTTACACTTATGCAGCAGTTGTCTAAAGAACCTATAGACTTTACACCTGTAGAGCTTATACAGAACGTAGATAACGATAGGTGCTTCATATCAGAGAGTCCTGTCAGTATAGCGTATAACGGCATCCTTACATACGATGATTTGTACACTAAATCTAAAGGAGACTGTAGACCCGACTGGGTTGTTAAGGAGCAGGTCTGGAGAAGGGTCGCTGAGGACAGCTACATAGTAGGAGTATTCGATGATAGTGTAAGGGTGATTAGGAGAGCCAAGGCATTAGGTCTTGCAACATTCAATACATTTTAACATAAAGATATTATTTGTATCTTTGCATATAACTTAAAACATAAACGATATGGTAAACTTTTTATTAGGATTAGCAGTTGGTGGAGTAGTAGCAATCTTTGTCTACAGAAACAACCAAGCAGTAATAGGTAAATACGCAGACAAGATTGATGAGCTGCATAAGCAACTAAAGGACAAGAAATAACATGCCAGTAGGAAAGAACAAAGGAGGGAAGCACAAGGTGACAGACCCTAGAAAGAAGATTGACAGCACAGCTAACAAGGATAAGAGAGGTCAGCAGTTGTCAGACAGACAAGCCAAGCTAGTAGCTAGCGGTAAGAAGACCTACGAGCAGGGCAGAGCTACAGACTCTGTAGCGGACGCTAAGGTTCGTAAGATTAAGACCGTCAGTAAGAAGGTTAGAGGAAGCTCTCAAAGTCTAGCAGGAAAGACCAAGGGTACAAAGGCTAACTTCAGACTAAACGACCAAGGTAATCTGGAAGCGTACTAGGTATAGCCAACTTAATTAAAACCCCTAGCATTTACTTGTTAGGGGTTTTTTATACTAATATTTTAAATAGTTTAATATGATACAGAAGATTTTAAGCATAATGAAGTGGGTAGTAGTAATGACACTACCGCTGATAGCACTACTAACAGCACCTATACTATATCCAATAGCGTACATGCTAAGGAACTATAAGAGCCGCCCTGACACAGAGGACGATGATATGCTGTTCGATAGCAACGGTGACGCCCTGTTTAATGATGAGGGTGGGGTACTGTTCGATGAAGACGGTGGGTGGCTTGTTTGGGCTGATAAGAAGCCACTGTGGTGGTGGTTCGACGATGAAGACGGTCTGTACGGTGCAGAGTACTGGAAGGTAGCTAAGGGTATAACAAGGGACAACTTCTGGACAAGCTATAGATGGCTAGCCCTTCGTAACCCAATGTGGAACATGCACACTGAGCTCGTGCCCATAGAGGGTGAAGAGGTTCACGTATCAGAGTCTGGTAGCCTTACTAGGGATGGTAAGCCTATAGCCCTATCAAATGTAGCTGTGATGATGTATGTGGATAGGGATGGTAAGTGGAGTCACAACACAGGCGAGTATCTGTCACTAAAGTACTCAGCTATAGGTACAGTGTTCCTGTGGTTTAAGATAAAGAATAAGCTGTACTGGAGGTACTCAACAGTTAGAAAGCTGGTGGGTAGGCTCTACCTAGAGTTACAACTAGGTGTCGGTTATAGGTACACCTTTAGGTTTAAGCTAAAGACAGTTAAGACGTACGAGGACTTTGTAAAAGGTTCTATATAAAAAGAAACCCCCTTCCTTAATTGGTTGGGGGTTTTTTAGTTTAATTAATCTTCTTCTTCTCTGTATTCTTCTGAGCGTCCTTACGCATCTTTCTAAGTAGCCTTCTGGAGTCTGCCTCACCTAGACCAAACAGTGATATAAACTCTGCAGCGAATGCAAACTTTAACATCAGCTGCTGGTTCTCAGTAAAGTTATACTCAAATAAGTTACCCCAATCATCTCTTCTAGTATTATCCATCATAAGCTCGTAGGCGTCTAAGGTCTCACTAAACTGGGAGTAAGGTATGCTGTACAGACCACCACCACCTAGTAGTGAAGCTCCGAAGCCTTTACCACGCTCTTCCTTGTCCTTGTATCTGTAGAACATCTGACCACCACCTTCATCACGTAGGCGTTTAATGTAGTCTACATAAGCCTCCCCATCTTTAGCCTCAGCAAAGTACTGCATAAGGTTTAAGGTCTCTATAACCATATCCTCTGCAAACGACCCAATAGCTAGCGGGTTTAAATCCTTAGACAGTGCTGAATACCACTGCTTAAACTTAAACTCTTTACTCTTGTGTTCTGCATCCCACTCCTCCTCTTCTGGTTCATCTAATCCAAATAGAGACATTAAAGCAACCTTACCTAAACCTATAATTGGAGCAAGTACGTAGTACTTCATGGTCTGAAATGTTATCATCTCAGCTGCTGTACCTAGTAGAGAAGCTCCTGCATCCCTTCTATCTACAGCATCAGCCTTCTTGTCTGCAATGATTCTAATGTCCGTAAGCATCCTCATCTTAGAGTTTATATTGAAGGACTGGTACGGTAGGAATATACCCCTTAGGATAGCTCTACTGGTCTCCTTAGACTGGTAGAACTCTGACCCTCTTGACTCATCAGAGGAAATCTGAGTCTCCTCAACCTTAAGCTCAGCGTAAGCTATAGCCTCCTGTCTAATGCCCTCATCCATTCTCTCATGCTCTGTAGCCATATCTACATCAGTGATGTTGTTATCCTTCAAGTACTTCTGGTAGAACGCTATCCAAGAAGACTTGGCTACGTTTACATCACCCTTCCTTAATGAATAGAACAGCACCTCTCTAACCTTCTCTGCAGCTAGACCAGTCTCCTGTACAACCCTACCAACCACAGCCTTTGTAGCCTTCTTCTCAGCCTCAGATATTCTAGTACCACCTGTTATAGTACCAGCCTGAGTCTCACCCCTTAGGCTTACAGACACCATATCTAGTAGCGGTATCTTAGACTTATCTGTGAACATAGCCTTGAACATAAGACCACTATCAGTCCCTAGGTGAGCCATAGCATTAAACGCTACAGATATATACTGCTTAGGATACTGGGTAACAGAACCTAGACCAATAGTTGTAGCTATAGTCTTCCAAATTCTCTCGACCTTGTTAACCGCCTTAATAGTCTCATCCTTATTTACGTCCATACTAGCTATACCTAGCTGAACCTTTCTCATCTCTGTAAGCTTCTTCTGGAATACCCCTATAGTCTCTGTGCCAAACATCTTAGCCATGTTAGGTGAGTGGAAGAAGTTATACACATCCTTATAGGCTGCAGAGGTCTCTATATCAATAGACACACCAGCTGCCTTGTTAAACATCACCGAGTCAAAGTCTAAATCTAACACCCTGTTAGGTGGTAGCTTCTTAGTCTTAGTCCTAGATATAGTTGTAACAGATGGGTTTGTAGCAGGTAGTCCATTTCTATCAAAGAACGCTTGGTTGTCTACATCCTCAGTAGCTGTACCGTCAGCCTTTAGCTTTATAGGTAGGTAGTTACCAACAACCTCCTCGAATGACTTACCGTGCACCACCTCTGTGTTGTACTTTAACGGCTCCTTGTTGGACTCAAAGTGGTTCATCCAGAACTCTACAAGCTCCCAGTTACCGTCCTTTAATCCCTTGGCGTACTCTATAACCTCCTCCTGAGATTTTAATCCCTTAAGAGCCTCATACTGCTCCTCTAGCACCTCTAATCCTAACCTAGTGGACTGCTTCTGTGCACCATTCTTTATCTTATTTATGTGGTCTTTAACCCTAGACGTGTTGATGTCGAAGTCTTCTGATGTTGTACCCTGTATAAGCTGTGCAACTAGACCTCTGAACATAGTGCTCTCTGGTTTGTTTAACCCCTTATGGTTCTTAAGGAGCTTAGCGAATAGCTCATCGTATGACTTAGCTAGTGCGTTCATAGCCTTCTTGTGCTTAGTGTACGCTATACCTAGGTTAGTAAGACCAGATATCTTGTCAAATAAAGCAGCTGCTCTAGTACTCTGGAACACTGATTTGAATACAAGTGCTAGAGACTTTAAGTCTGTTATAACGCTCTTATCAATCATCTTAGTGTTACCCTTGTTGTATACCTCAGTAGCTTTCTCAGATGCTTTATAGCTTCTAATCTTAGACACTAGGTTACCTGACGATGCGAATGTCTGGTTAGTAACTATGTTATCAACTATCTTTATAAGGTCTCTTATGTCTGTAGATGTTAGTAGCTCTAGATTAGCCTCCTTAAGCGTTCTAACATCCTTTTTCTCCTGCTCTGTTAGTGTATCACCATCGACATCGTTTAAAGCTATCCTAGCATACTCTGCCTGCTTCTCAAGGGCTATCCTAGCCTCTCTAGCCTTCTCCTTCTTTAGTGTACCTAAGTACTCGTCAACGTCTACAGAGTTAACAAGCTCTACTAACTGAGAGTTAGTCAATCCTGTCCCGTCAAGACCTAGCTTAGTAGCCAGCTCCTTTAACCTAGTAGCCTCAGCCTTCTGGTTTAAGACCTCTAGGGCTTTAAGCATATCAGCCTCGTTAGCCATCCTGTAGGTCTTACTTGTAGCAAGCTTGAACGAAGCCTGTATCTCTGTCAGCAAGTCGGAGTACTTAACCCTCTCTGCTGGTGTTAGGTACACCTCGTTTACCTTGACAGCCTCCTTAGCAAGCTCTCTCATGTTAACTGGGTTCTTAGGTGACTTAGCTCCCTTTCTTAGTCTAGTCTTAACCTGCTTTATAGCTCTTCTTACACCCTTGTTCTCTATCTCCGCTATAACCTTATCTACCAGCTCAGATACCTTGTCGTAGTTCTTAAAGTTAAGCTGGTTTACTGCAGCTAATACCTTCCTAGCCTCAGTAAGTGTCATAATCTTACTCTTGGTAAGGGACTTTAGCTCTATAGATATCTCCTTGATGAATGATGCCTTTAAGTCCTGTAGACCCTTAGCACCCATCTTAGCTCCCCTTACTAGAGTCTTAATCTGCTCCTTAAGTAGCTTAGCCTTAGTCATAGTAACCTCAGCAGATGTATCAGTCTGACCTGTAACATCCTTAACCGTGTCTCTAAACTTCTTACCCGCCTTAGTAGGCTGTGAACCCTTTCTAAGTGCAAGCTCCTTGTCAGCTAGTATGTTGGATATACCCTTCTTGTTTAAGGCGTCCTTCTGCTTAACTGTTAGACCTCTGTACCACTTAGTGCTCTTAACGTGCTCTATACCTACAGCGTCTACATCAGCCTTTAGGTTGGACTTCTTGTTGTCCCTTACAGCCTTAGCTGCACCCTTAACTATAGCGGTAGGTATTATTGTAGCTAGTGCTGTCTCTATCTGTTCCTTAGAGAAACCACGCTTTAGTAACGCATCCTTTATAACAGTGTCTTCGTAGCCCTTGTCTCTTGAGAACTCTACCACCTCCTCTACGGATTTAGCTGGACTTCCTTCTATCTCCTTCTGTAGCTTCTCAATCCTCTTAATATTAGCCTCCCTTTCAAGCCTCTTAGCCTCTCTCTTAGCCTCTACTGCATCTCTGAACGCCTTGTTGCCAGAACGTACATTAGCGGCAGGCTTACTCTTAAAGTAACCTATACCTACCTTTTGACTCTTCTCTTTTCTTTCCCCTATCTGCTCTCTTTCTTTTGCTTCACGAACTTCAGAAAATGGTTTATAGCCTTGCTCTCTCCAGCTCTCGACCCTTTGGTAGAGGTTCTTTTCTTTGATGTGTTTTTCAATGTATTGTTCATAACTATCTGGTTTTCCTCCTGTTCTTAATATATTTAAAGCCCATAAAGAAGCTTGTACTTCTCTTGGCTGCATTCCTAATTCTTTAGCTAAGGTATTTACAAACTCTTTAGCCTTAGCAAACTCCTTCTTATTAGCTGGGTTAACCTGCTTTTTATTAGAGTCCTTCCATTTTATTATAGAGTATACGTGCATATCAACAGCGACAGCATTAGGGTCTCCTAATAAAGCCTTAAAGAAGTTGTACATCTTATCCGACTTAATACCCTTACCCTCTAAGAAGTCTGTTACAAAGTTATAGTACTCAGCTAGCCCAGAAGGACGTTCACCTTTATATATCTTTTCAACATTATTTATAGCCATAGTCACAGTACCTGCACTACCATTACCCATAGATGCTAGGGGTAGGATAGATAAGACATCCGAACCATACTCTCCAAATACTTTATTTACGTAACCAGATAAACCATCATACCAATCAGCCCAATCTAACACCTCATTAACCATCTCCTTTGCCTCAGGTATAGTTAATGGTACATTATCCCTGTCGAAGAGGCTGACTAACTTTTCTGATGCCTTGTCAGTTCTTTGACTCATCTCTCTTCTTATAGGTTTATCTGCTACTATAGGTGCTGAGTATGAAGACAACCCGTGAGTTCTACCGTGGTTTGTTCTTATATACTTCTCTGTGTACTCTCCTAACTTATCCTCAAGCTCCTGCTTTAGAGACTTCTTATCACCGTCAGCCTTAGTAAACTCAGGGAATATATCAACTAAGTTATAACCCTCAACTAAGTGAAGCACCTCTATCTTCTCAGAGGACTCAACAGCGAATGGATACGACTTGTGGTATCTAGGGTCTGTCTTAGCTATCTTAACAGTCCTTAGTGTACCCTTTGTTCTGTACACAACGTTAACCTCATATATCTCAGAGTCCTTAACTAAAGGCTCTGCCAATGAACCAGCCAGTTTAGTAAACGTACCAACTGTGCTGTATTTAGGCTTCTGAGACTTAGCATCCCCTATTATACTCTGTAGAAGGTTTCTTCTCTTAACAAATGTAAACTTAGGTGTGAATATGTAATCTAAAAGAGCGTCTAGTGTCTCATTAATATTAGTTTTACCCTCTATAGCATTAAGAGCTCCCTCCTGTAGTTTTAATAAGGACTTGTTACCAAAAGCCTTCTCTATGGATGCTGTTAGAGATGCTAAGTCTATCTCACCATTTTTAGAAGCCTCCTTTAATGTCTCAATGGCTACAACAGTCATATCCTTATTAGACATGTGTGATACGTTGGACATTATAGCTGGCATTAGGTAATTAAAGCCATCCTTACTCTTCTTTATCTTATTAGTTATCTTATCAGCACTGGTCTTATTACTGGCAGCCCATAGCAGCCCTGTTGCCTCAGGGTAACCTACACCACCGTATAGAAGAAACTTACCAAGCCTACCTGCAACCAGTTTATCTGATAGTGTTGATGAGGCTACCTGACCTGCTATGTCTCTTAGATTAAACCTCTTCTTTACTATAATATTCTTATGGGTAGGTAGCCTCTCTAACTCTAGGTTATCTATAAACTTACTCTCCTTACCCTTTCTTTCTATACCACTAGGTATCTCACCAGTTATAACAGCTCCGTCGCTTAATATTGCTACATCAGCTTCAGTGATAACCTCACCCTTAGCTGTCTTACCTGCTATTGTGTTTAGTAGGTCTATAATCTCAGAGTCTGTAAACTCCTTCAACCCTATCTTCTTAGCTATAGTATCTAACCACTGCTTAACAATACCCTGTGCCTTGTTACTAAGCTTGGTGTAGTTGTCTGCCAACATACCACCCAACTCTGCAGCGAACTCCTCACTCATTACCTCTGGCTTATCAGCGTACAGGTTTATAAAGTTATCTAACTCAACCTTTACATCACCATCTACATTCTTAGCTAACACGCCCAAGAACTTGTCTGTAAGCCTCTCTAAGGCTTTATCTGACTTTATCATAGTACCAAGTACAGCGTGAACTGTTTCGTGTGCTACAGTCCTCCCAGTGGCGTAGTCAAGGTTTATACTTATAGTACCACCCTTACCTTTATTTGGACTCCACTTCCCTGCTGTGTTCTTATCACCAGTGGCTGCCTCAAACTCAGCGGTTGTGTTGTATATCTTAATTTTAACGTTAGGGGCTATCCTACTTAAAGACTTCTTAGCTCTGTCAGCTAGTACCTTTACATTTGCACGTCTAGATTCTTTAGCCTTTGCAGACTCAACCTCAGGTGTACCCATGAATGCGTCTAAGTCAGCGTCTATATCTTTAGCAGCTCCCTTGGTAATATTGTCTACAGATGTTTGAGACCCCTTCTTGAAGCTCTCAGCATTACTTAATGCCTCATACCAAGCATCAGGGCTCATTCTCTTACCCTCCCCTACCTTAGCTTTGTAATTAGGGTCGTATACAAATATAACATTATCTGGCTTCTCTTTAAGCTTAGTCTTCTCCCAACCCTTAGGTGCTAAGTTTTCATCAAAGTCAAACCTAGCTATAGGTCTAAATCCTAAATCAATATATGTTTGTTCTAAATCTGTACCCTTACCTGACTCAGTATTTATTCCAAAGGCATCAAAGTGATTACCACCCGCTTTAATCCTAGCCTCTTGTAGTACCTTTGCTGCCTTAGAGCGGTTAACGTTAGGGTCTTTAAATAGACCGCCCATATAACCCGTATTAGTAACGTACGCACCAGATTTACCATCCGATGTCATGAATAGCTTACCACCATCATCAATTATCTCCTGAGCCATCTTCTCAGTCATTATCTCAACCTGTAGGTCGTCTCCCTTTTTATTAGCCTTTCTATTAGCCATTGCTGTACCCTGTGCCTCTGAAAACTGCTTAGCATCTGTAGTCTCTGACACCTCCTCAGCCTTATATGGTACAAGGTCTTCTCTTTTTCTGTCCGCTACAAGCTTATCATACTTAGCGTTGATTTGCTCACCTACAGTCTGCTTACTATCTACACCGTAGGTCTCATCAAGTTTATCCTTCTGTGCCTCTAGCTCAGCAGTTCTGTCAACCTCTATCTGCTCTACAGTCTTGGTAGGCTTAGTGTCCTTCTTAACCTCTGGTTTAGCTGTAGGCTCTTTACCTGCCTTCTTAGCGGCTTCTTCTTTCCTTTTAGCAATATCTGCCTCAGCCTTAGCTACACCCTCTTCAGTCTTCTTATTTAAAGGGTTTATCTTAGCGTCAATAGCGTCAATCTTCTCCTTATACTGTGCGTGGAATGCTGGGTCTAAGGACTTCATCTCTGTAACCAAGTTAGCCTTCTCCATTAAAAGGTCTATCTGTTCACCAGTAACATTTGCAGGAGCTAGTTTAATAGCCTTGTTCATGTTGTTAGCCCACTCGATAGTCTTAGTAAACCCCTCTGCAGCCTCTGGGGTCAATGCACCCTCCTTAGCTTTTAAAAGGTTATCAACTACACCATTAATATCCTTAGATATGGCTTTGTATATATTAATATCATCAGCCTTAATGTTATTTCTCATTGAGATAGTACCCATAATACCAGACATACCTGTAGTAACTATACCTAACTCTAATTGATTTCTAATATCCCAGAACTCGGAGTTTTCATGCTCTGCAACAAGCATAAACTTAGTAAGGTCTTGTACGGCTAGTACAATATCCTCCTCAATAAACTCGTTCTTAACATTCTTACTCATCCTTTTTACAGACTCAGTAATTAGTTTTCTATTAGTAGCACTTTTTAGGTCTCCTTGAAATTGTTTCAATATTGCAGTACCACCAGTAGTCTCAAAGAACTTGGTGTCACGCATTATAGGCTCTGTAATACCCTCTATCATAGATAAGGTATTAGTGTAAGCTGCTGCGGATAGACCGTCTAATCCCAACCTCTTAGCCTCTCTATAGTTGTCTGATAAAGTCAAACCATAAGCCGACTCCATTAATTTTAAATCATTAGTAAACTTAACACTCTTTGTAGGGTTTATGAACTGACCCAACTGTCTCTCTATGTTTCCAGCACCACCTCTCCTAGCCATAAGAGCTATACCAACTGTAAAACCTGCACTTCTAGATACAGTATTTAATACTGATAAAGGAGTGACCCTTAGTGAGCCATCCTCTTTCCTTAAACTAAACCTCTCATCCTTAGTGTTTGGTAAGAACGCTTGGTCTGTGAACTGTCCCACAACATCTCCAAAGGCGTCGTAGCTGCTGTAGTGGTCGTCAGACATAAATATATCACCTACAGACGCAAACGCAGAACCCCAACCTGCAGTCCCTTTAAGTGCTAACTTAGCACCTTCATCAAAGAATGTAAGGAATGGTGTAGCAACATCTCCTAAGAACCCCTTCTTAACTACAGACTCATTAAAGTTATCTCTAGCGTCGGTCTTTTTAAACTGATTGTTAAGTATGTCACCTGCCACATCATACCCAATCTGACCTAGAAACCCATTATACTCCTCTGTATTTTCTTTTATCTTATTAACCTTCTCAGTGTCTTCTAAGTCACTAGAAATTATATCCCTCTCCCTTTGCTTAAACTTTTCTGTGGTTCTGTTAATAACCTTACCCTTAGCTTGCCCTATTATAGCCTCCTTCTCGTCAAGGGATGTAAAACCCCTAGCCATCTTCTCCTTTTGATTCTCTGTAAGACTTAGTAGTATTTCCTCAGAAACCTCCTCAGAAAGCTTTATAGTCTGCTCAGACTTATCAGAGTAACCAAAGTACCTAGCAGCGTTAGTAAAGAGGTCTTTAGTTCCAAAGGAAGAGTTAGTGTCTTCCTTAATCTTATCTAAAACAGCGTTCTCTAACGTCTTAGAATCCTTTAGCTTAGACTTCTGCTTAAGTATGTCTTGGTAGTTACCCTCCCCTGTAAGAATCTCTTCATAAGAAAGGTCGCTACTCTTTGCAGCCTCCATAGCCTCTTGCTCCAGCTCAAACTGTTTTTCTTCTAATCCTTTTATTGCTATATCAGCCTTTCTGCTCTCAGACTGCTTAGGTGCGTCTATCCTCTCTATAGTTGCGTTGACCTCATCTAACTTAGACTGTATATCAGTGTTGTTAGCCATTATAGGTCTCGACGCTATCTCTGCCTCTAACTCTTTCTTACGCTTATATAACTCAGGGTTGTTAATCTCTTTTATAAAACCTGAGTGTGCCTTTGACCAGTGCTCTAACTTTTTAGCTGGTTTATTACTTGCTGTAATATGCTTAACCTTGTTAGTAGCTTCAACCTCACGGTTAATATCCTCCTCATTTATCTCATACTCAGTTACACCAGCTTCTTCATACCTCTTTTGTATTCTCCTAGCTGCCTCGTCCTTAGCTTTTAAACCCTCATCTACACTGGAATCCAATGAAGAGTCTGTACCTGCCGAAGGAGATGTTGAGTCCCCACTCGCTTCGGCTACTACTTCCTTTGGTACTTCGGGTGCTGCCTCTACTTGGTCAGCCTTGTCTGCATTATAATTCTTTATAACTAAAGCGATGTTCTCTTCCGATTCACCTGCTTCAACCATTCTTTGTATAATTACTTCTAAATCTTCCATTTAATTTTATTTAGCTTCTGAGTATTTATTAATAAGGGCTTGTGCTTTTGCTTTAGCCTCCTCTGGAGTAAGCTTCTCTGGAGTAGGCTTATCTGGAGTAGGCTTATCTGGAGTAGGCTTCTCACCTTTATCAGCTGCCACCTCTTCTTCTGTAACATTATCTGAGAACTTATCGTCATAGTTAAATCCGAAGCCTTCTACTATCTTAGCAAACTGTGCAGCCATCTTGTGTGTGTCACTTACGTTTATAGTTACCTCACTAGTCTCGTCTGTAGTACCAACGTTTAAAGCCTCACCTGCTTTACTATCCCACTTATCCCACCAGTTCCAAAAGTCGTCGTTGACATTTATAGAGTACCCAGAGTCATCTAATATCTTCTGTGCGTCTTCTTCAGAGTCAACCTCTCTTAGCTTGTATGCTAGGTCGTAGTACATCTTACTCTTCTCAGCTCTAACTACCTCCTTAGTTCCCTTCTTATTCTTAGCCGCTAGGTTTTTAGCTACAGCTTCGTCAGTTAATCTTTTATTGGTCTTAGTAAACCTATCATCAACTGCTTCTGCTAATACACCAGCTGCTTTCACTCTAGCTGCTGCAAGTTTTCTAGCCGCCTCTTCTTTCTCCTCCTGTGTAGTAGGGGTAACCTTTCTAGTAACCTCCTTACCGTAAGCACCTTTGACCGCTGTGTTAATGTAGTTTGTAATCTTATCCTTATCTGCGGTATTAAAGCCCTTAAGCTTCTCCTCACCAGTGGCGTAGTAGTACCACTTATACATCTCTCTATCGCTACCTAAAGTACCCTCAATAAAGTCATTAAGCGACTTCTCCTGCTCAGCCCCAAACTCTTGTTTTGTGTCTATAAACTGTCCATTTATTTCATCCCACTTGTTCTTACCCATAGCGGTTAGAACCTTATTAAGCTCACCAGTCTGACCGTGTACCTCATTAAAGTCATAAGGCTTATCTAGACCCTTCTTAATCTCAGATAAAGATTTATCCTCATACTTTACCTCACCATTCTCATCCTTTAGTATCTCTCCAGAGGTCTCATCCCTAACCATAACTCTAACCCTCCACTGGTCATTGTCATCTAGGTAAGGCACAGCCTCGTTCCTAGATAAGCCGTTCATGAAGCTTCTGTAAGCACCCTCTTTAATCTTACCATTAGCATACGCCTCAGCGTATCCATCAAACATCGCCTTAACAATAGCTGAGTCAGCCGATAGGTTCTTAAAGGAGGTCTGTATACTCCTACCCTTAGCCTTCATTATATCGGCTTTATTTGGGTCTGTAGCCCTTAGCTCCCTAGCCTGTCTAAAATAGCTCTCAGCCCTCTGTATACCCTTCTCTGCCGCTAGTTTGAACATGTCATCCCTACCAGTGTTACCTGTAGCCTCTAATTCAAAGTTTGAGAAGTCTGTCTGGGTGTCTAATCTCCAAGTCTCATCCCTAGCCTCTTTTCTAGCACTCGCTTCAGCTTTTAACTGCTTCTGCTGCATACCCTGCTGATTCAAACGGTCAGCTGCCTTATTTATCTGTGGTGCTACGTAATTACCAACCCTCTGTAGTTGACTGTATGCTCCTGCTCCTGCTTTAGCCATAGTTATTATTTATTATTTATTCTTGACCTGCTAAGCCTTTTGATTGAAGAGTACTTACTGGTTGAGCTACCTGCCTTACAGCACTACCTCCACCGCCTATCTTACCTAGCATTCCTTCACCACCCATTCCACCTGTCATAGCTGACATAGCAAAACTATCTACAGCACCTGCTGCCGCAACTAGGTCACCCATACCCTGAGCCTTCATATCCATACCCACATCTAACTGCTTACCGTAACCTGCTAGCTCTTCTTGTTGTCGTCTCTCCTGTATAGCTGCGTTATTAACATCCTGCCCTGCAGCCTTCATCTGTATATCCTTAGTAGCCTTATCTACATCAGCGGCTATACCTTGGTTTACTTTATTAGCAGACGCTTGTACCTGCCCCATTCCACCAACTACACCTCTAACACCTGCACTACGCAGAGCGTTAACCGCTGTAGCAGTTCCTCTGGCAGACTCCTCCCTCTGTATATCTGCTCCTACCTGACTAGCTGTAAGCTCTTTGTAGGGGTTGGTGATATCATCCCACTGAAAGTCATCAATACCCTGCTGCCCTGCTCTCATCATAGCCTTACCTTCCTTAATTTTACCGAAGCCACTTATTGCTCCACCTACTGCTGCTGCCATATTATTATAGTTTTTTAATGTAAAAGTTTGTATTAGACTCTATATTTATAAAGCCACTGTTCTCTAAAGGTTTCATTAGAGCGTTTATTTTAGCGTGTGATACCATGCTTACGAAGCCCTGTGACTTCATTACTGTAGCTATGATAGTGTATAGATACTCCAGACCGCCTACCTTAAGCCTACCATCTGCAAGCGGGTTAGATGTTATCCACCCTACCCAGCATATATCCGTGTCTGTAACTATTATAGCTATGCTGTACAGGTCAACCTCATCCTCACCTACCGTAGTGGATACAGTAAAGATTCTGTTAGGCGTTGAGCTGTAGGGTATATCATTACCCTCAAAGGCTTCGTGCTTATCCCACCAAGACTGTAACCTCTTGTAGCATACTGACTTATCCTCTAGTCTCCAATTAAACTCCATGTTGTATATAAATTAGTAATGCAAAGATAGCAAAATAAACAATGCATTGTAAAAGAATTAACTGTAGCTCTTCATCACCTCAGCGTTGACTGCGAATAGCTCCACCTTCTCAGTAGAGCTGTTAGTCAAGTCCATCCTTAGGGTATACCCCCTTAGATTTCCTCCCTCTATCCTAGAGTCCTTAGCACCTAGTATATACTCACCCACCGCTAGGTCTCCTACAGCATCTAGTGTTATAGTGTTACCTACTATAGCTGTAACCTTACCTATAACTAACAGGTCTGAACCTATTATGATTTGGTCACCTACAGTTAAAGATATAGAGCCTCCGTTAAATGTAACGTCTAACCCTACTACTGCGTCAACTATCCCTATACCATAGGTAGCCTTAGAGTCGAATGCTACATCAGACTCATTCCTTCTAGCGTAGGCAAACCATATGCCCTCCTTCTTAACAAACTCTACAGTGTGTATAGAACTCTCCATGTAGTCGTCAGAGTTAGATATGTAAGCCTTTATTAAAGTCTCCCACGTATCGTTACCCTCTAGGCTTATAGCCTGTAGTTCCTTTATCTCAGACGGGTGGTCATTAACCATTACCCCTATCTTAGACGGTGAGAACTTTCCGTAGTATGTATTCCTATCCACACTATCTGAGTGGTGTTGGTATAGCTCCCCATCCTTAAATGAGAAGAACTTGTTATTCATCCCTAACATATCCTCTGGGAAGTAGGAGTGGAAAGATGTCCACCCCTTAGCCTTCTCATCAAACGTTAGTGTCTTAACCGCACTTGAGTTAACAACATACTGGTCTAGGTAGGGGTCATATGCCCCTATCTTCTTAATATCTATAGCGTCCTTAAACTCATCCTTAAAGAATGTCCTCATACCCGCCATAGAAATCTCAGTGATGCCCTGTGCTCCTAGCCTACACACACAGCCCCTCTTGGAGTCTATGAAGTAAACGTTAGCGGAGTCAAAGGCAAAGCTCTCTGGGTTTCTACTTATACCGTACTCACCAGTGTACATTACCTGCTGTCCTAATACGTCCTCTATGGTTGATACGTTTGATGTACCATCCGCATTGGTTATTATATTCTTACCGAAGAGTACCTTAGAAACCTTATCCTCCTGCATAACAAGTAGGTTAGTATCCCTAGCGTATAGCTTCTGTATGAAGCCGTACTTCTTCTCTATATCCTCTTTGTAGTTAGCCTTAGCTAAATTAAAGACTCCTAAGCCGTTTAAATTAGTATTCTCATTGTAGGGTTCACTGTATGTTATATCAGCGTACCTACGTACCTCTCTGTACCTCTCCTCGCTTGTTGTTGTAGGTCTAAGGTCTATATCTAAGTAGGTAGCTCTTAATTGGTTTCCGTCGTCATCTGTACCCACGTTTAATGCGTCTAAGTATCTGTATGACTCAGCACCATTACCCTGTACGTAGCAGTTAAAGAAGTCGGACTCTATTATAGCTGTACCTTCTGTAAGACTCTGACTCTGTGTAGTGCCCTGATGTAGGTTACCTTGATGGTATGTACCATCTACTATGTCATAAGTCTCAGCTGTCTCGTAGTAAAGCTCTGTACCCTTATCCTCTGGTATGGTCTCAAATATGTTTGTACCATCTGTGTTGAGTATCTCAAGCTCTACGTGTGTGGTTATGTTTCTAGATGCCGTACCCTTTCTGTGAGCCCATACGTAGAACTTCTCTCCGTTTCTTAAATCACCATCCTCTGTTTTAGTAAAGCCATAACCATTATCATATGTACCCGCATCATGCCAAGGAAGTATTGGCTCTAATGGGTCTCCTGTATAAAAACTACCTGTGTTACCGTCTGGGTTTAGTGGGTCTCTAGTGAAGTTCTCACCAAACGAACCTAAGTCTATAACCTCAGCCTCAAACCATTTCTGTACTGCACTTTTAGTTCCATTTATGGTTAAATCTAGGTCATTGGTATAATCCGCAAAAACCGTAAAAGTATTCTCATACTCAGCGAAGTAGGATATAGAACCCCTAGCCTTAAAGCTAATCTTTATCTTGACCCTAGAACCCCCGTTAAGTTGGTTATCTCCAAAGATTGGGCTTGTGTATGTCTTTGTAGGATACCTTAGGTGTGAACTACCTGAGAATGTCTGAATAGTAGACTCATCATAGGTCATATCAAAACCTACAGGCTTAACCTTCATATATAGACCAGACTCTTCGTCTAGTAAATTAGTAGGGTCATCTGGCTCATCTGGGTCATCTCCTTTTATGAAATCCCTAGGCTGGCTAACTATATCTAGTACCCTTACCTTTATAATATCCTCTACCGCACCACCTAAATCAGATTTAACAATAAGCGAGTCACCCTTGGCTACCTTGCCTACATTAGCACCGTCTAGCTTAATCCATCTATAAAGCCCATCCTCATAGAATAGGTTTGTGTAGATAGTCTGGTACTTGCCTTTATTCTGTTTAAACACAAGCTTATACCTGTCAGCCCATTCTGGTGGCTTGTGGTTTATATCAACTATAATCTTATTCTTAAAAGTAGAGAACTCTTGGTCTACGTATATTGTATTGTCTGGGTCTGTTAGAACTGTAGTAGTCCTACCATCTGCGTCAATGTATATTATACCTACCTCATAGCTCCTATTAGTCTTTACAGAGGAGTCTATAGCTATCTCTTTATAGTAGGCTTCACTACCTGCATTAAACTGGAAGTTGGCGTACACTATATCTGTAGGGTCTGAACCTAAGGGCTCTAAGTCTATCTCGTATGGCACTATAGGTGCTTTTATACTTATTGTTGTAGCAGTGGATGACTGTATGGTAAAACCAGTTATCGCAGGCATGCTTAATATATTATCTGGGGGAGACTCAATATTACTATCTGCTTCAAAACCTGCTGTTATTAGTGTCTCTACAAAGTATATAAAGTCAGGGTCTGCAGCTAGCTCTGCGGCATCTGTATATGATGTGTTAAAAATAAAGTCAAACGAGTCTTCATAAAAACCAGCGTAAGTCTCCTCATCAAGTCTAACTGTTATGGTTATCTTATTATCCCTACTTAGTACATAACCGTTAAGGTCTATGGTTAATAGGTCACCCGTGTAGGTGTTAGTCCCTACAGTTACATCCAAAACCTCTCCTGTTGTATCTATACTACTAAGTGATAGTGAGTAGTCCATAGCTACAGGGTCTCCACTTATATCTGTAAGGTCGTACTGCTCAACATAGTTACCGAAGGCTATCCTTGAGCCCATTAACTCTAAAGCCTTAGCCTTCTTAGGTATGTTATCAAACGTTCTGAATAACTCATCCTGTGGTAGTGCCACAAGAGATTTGTTGTTGGAGAATGTGAAGCTCTCTGTTGCATCATCTGCCCATAACTCCTCAGCCTTGTTAAAACTCTCTATAAGGAAGACAGTGTTAGAACCAGACTCCTTGTAAACCAACTCTACGTCTGTTACCTTGTAGTCTCCTGTGTTGAAGTCAATCTTGACAGCGTTAAAGCTATTAGACATACCCCTGTTCTCCATAGTCTGGTAGTCCATATCGAACTTAGAAGGTGCAAACTGGTAGTTAGTAAATGAAGATAAAGGTGATTTACCACCATCTAAGTGCTTATACCTGTATGCAAAGCTGTAGAACTTATTAACCAACTCATTCTCTTGTGTTGAAGCTGTGTAGGTCAGTGTTACATCTGGTGCATATCTAGGTGCTCTGTTTATTAGTGATATGTCCTGCTCATCAAAGCTGTCTGCTGTATATACATCCTTAGCCCTCTTAATGTTTATAACCCTTGGTGGGTTTAAGTCATCAGTCCATATAAGTAAGTCCCTATCCGAGTCACCATTTATTATCTTTACCACCCCTGTTATAAGGTAGTCCTTACTAAAGTTTAATACACCGTCTGGGTTGGTGGAGTCTAGTAGTATGTTAATGTCAGTAGTCTGAGTATCATACTCCACCACTAAATCTCTAGTGTCAGACGCTACAAACCAGTACACCTTCTGTGCTGCACCATCAGCAAACGACCCTATAGTCTCTGCATTGGTTAAGCCAAGGTCTGTTAACTTCTCGTTACCCTTAACGTTCTCTATAGCTCCTACGTCAGAACCCTCTGTATTAGCCACCCTTATATTTACTGCATCAGGATACTGACCCTTAGGCAGAAGCCTCTCGTCAATATCCGTGTTCATCTTGCTCTGAACAAAAGTGTTCTGTAACTTCATATTGTTAGTCTAATATTAGTATAATTTCTCTAGCGTTTACAATGGTGTATAACTCCTTCTCAACCTTCACGTCGACTCCAGAGCTTATAGGGACGTATATAACATCCCCTACCTTAACATTATCATCACCAGACACTACTACCTGTAAGCTTCTGTACTTCTTATCCTTAGTGGGTACTATTACTCTACCTACCCTCTCTACTACCTCATCTAAGTCTTTGCAACATATGTTGCTGTTTAACATCTTCATACTCTATTTAATTTTAATTACTGTTAAGCCTTGAACCATCTACTAGAACCCTTAAACACCTGTCTTAATTCAGCAGGTCTTATGGTGTTCATCCTTCTCTTACAAATCCTTCTACTGTTGAACCAATCCTTCCTAGCTAAAACCTTAGCGTTAGCAGGGACGTTCTTACGCCTCTCTATTAGCTTCCAGTACATCCAGTTGTATACTGAGTCCTCTGCGAACTTATGTATCTTTAAATCTACCTCTGCTGAGCCCTCACAGCCTGTGTACAGACCGTCTGATATGTACTCCAAGACAACCGTCCTACCGAACACCTCTGACCCAAACTTTATTAGACCGTTATTCTTATCCACCACGTAGCTCCCATTGGAGTATACGTTAGCCATATTCTTATTAGGGTTAAAGGCATCCCCACAGAATGTGTAGGAGTTTGCTGTACCACCCTCACCACCTGCAGCTAATTCTGCTAAGCCCTGTACATCATCCTGTAGTGCACAGCCATCATCATCAAACAGTATCTCGTAGCTGTCACCCTGTAGGTAGTCCCTAGCAATATTGGTGTAGCCGTTAGAAGCCATTGGACGTAGTAGGTTGTCATCACCTAACCACGATATCCTTACGTAGTTTACAAAGTCAGGTGGAAGCGTCACAGTGAGCTGGTCACTAAGCTCTAAGGACATTACCTTAACCTCCTGTATTGAGTCGAAGTAGAGCTCTCTAAAGGCTCTCCTCGCTTGGAATAGTACCTTGTGCCTAGGGATGTTGGATGCAAAATCATCATCGTCTGTAGACATCATGTAGTTGTTTACTATATCCTCTAGTGTTATATACTGATAGCTACCGTGTAAATCTTGGTTCTCGTAGTAGTCTGCTGATGGTATTATATTTACTGGCATCTATATTAGTTTTTTACGTTATCCTTATCCTTCATTAGCTCCGCTATCTTAACCACCTCTGGCTCTCTAAGGTTGATTCCAAAATAGGTAAGCATCCTTAGTATGATGTTGTAGAACTCTGAGGAGTCTAACTCGAAGTCTTGGAATGAAGCATTGTTAGGGTCATACATCTCCTTGCCTATGTTATCCATCAACTGGAGATTGTAAGTCCATTTAGGGTTTAGAGGCTTTCTAATGTACCTAAAATTAACAGAGGTAATAGTAGTAGGGTAGACCTTTAAAGTGCTCCCAAACCACTCGTAAACAGGGTACAGCTCTGTAGGAGCGACCTCTGACCTAGCCATAATAGCTATAGCATTCCTCTCCACCTCATCTATCAAGATACCTGCTGAGGTCGTAACCCCTTGGTCTTCTATTACATACATATCTGATGGTAGGTCTACAAGCCCAGCGGTTACTGTACCGTTAGCTGTTGCAGCAAAAGCACCTATATCCTCCCTATTCTGTAGCGGTAGGTTAGCGTACCCTCTGTTTGTGAACCCCCTATTCTGCAGGTTCTTAAACTCATTAGCGTCCTTGAAGTAGCCACTAAATATCTCATTCTGTACATTGATTGCTATGAGGTTGAACTCCTCTGGTGATATATAGCCTTGGTTCTCTTTGTTGATTATAGTCAACAGCACTTTATAAATCGTGTCTATCATTGTGTGTATTTTAAGTGTTACAAAGATAAGAAAAATTAGGAAGCAATAAAAAACCCCACAATATGAAACTGCAGGGTTAGGTTATATATTTAGAGGTTATTAACTCCTCTTCTTAATCTCTTCAGAGACTAGCATACCTTCATCCGTTGATAGGAAGTCTGCGAAGTGCTCTGTAAGCTCAATACCCCTAGGTGCTGAGACGATTACCTTGCCATCCCTTACCCATACCATGGACTTGTTGTTGCTACTCTTCTTGATGATTGACTCCTTGATTGCTCTAAGAGTAAAGTACTTACGTGTGATGTAGTCGTCCTCAAAGATTGTAACGTTACCATTGTCGTCACAGAAGTAGAACGGGTCTGCCTCTATCTCTTGGTATATACGTCTCTTAAGAGATTTTACCTTCATTATAGACGCACCCTGTACATCATTATCCAGCACCGCTACCACAGCCTCTAACTCATACTCTCCTCCATCCTTTAACGCCTTCTCACGAACAGCGTTGTAGATGTCAATCTTAATCTCATCTAATACTAAATCATTCTCTGCCTCTGCCTCTTCATTAATCTCCTCAAACAATGTCCCACCATTATTTATATTATCTGGGTGGGCGTCTAAGAACTGCTGTGTTATCTGAGACTCACGAGGTATCTCGATACTACCGTGCATAAAGACGATAGGCTCAACATACGCATATTCAGACTGCTTATCTATAAAGATTGACTTCTCGCTAGGACAATGCCTGATAGGAATACTAAGCCCCTGCTCATCATCCCAAACTAAAAGCTTCTTGTTTTTTCCTGTTTTCATTATATAAGCTAGACCAGAACGGTCATCCGCTAATCTGTACTCCTTAGATGTGAGTACCTTCTTTGTTGTAGTCCTTTTAGGGGCTACCTTCTTTGCTACTGCCATTGTATTATATTTAGATTAAATTACTATTGAAATAAATAATAGGGAGAGATTTAAGCCCCTCCCTATTAGTACTATATTACTATACTCCTTCAAATAACATGAAGTTGTTTGCACCTGTAGTACAAAGCATTCTTTCAGATAAGTGATGAACTTTCATTACATCCTCGTCGTCAGTGTAAACCCCACCTACAGTACCTGTTACCCAAGTTTT
>Ga0208643_1000474_pt1 | contig 26712 bp, 34 predicted proteins | sample VirMetDEL_Nov_12_FD_184516 | JGI IMG/M metagenome (GOLD analysis project Ga0208643, IMG submission 184516) | Aqueous microbial communities from the Delaware River and Bay under freshwater to marine salinity gradient to study organic matter... | ecosystem: Environmental > Aquatic > Marine >... | reverse complement strand
TCCTATCTAATTCTGGTATCAGCCCTGCTGAGGTCTATGCCTCTGGTGACTTTGAGGTGTTCTGGGTTGAATGTAAGGAGGGTAGGATTGCAGGACGTGTGGTTGTCATGAAGACCAAGGGTGATACACAAGCTCAGGCTGGCCCTATCTATGGTGTCTGTGAGCAGTCTATTGACCTGCTAGATGAACTCCTAGTTAAGTATTCTGTGGTGCGGTATGATGATGACTCATCATGGGATGGCGCTAAGATCCTACGACTAGAGGACGGGGGTGGCATCATTGCCCCCTACTCAGACATGACGGCATACGCAGACCAACTAGACAGTAAGTTTTTTGTGTTACAATCTCATGGTGATGATATAGAGCTTGACTCTACCAATGGTTATGCTAGTGATAAACACAGTGACTGCTGTGAAAGTTGTGGTGCAGGCTTCGACATGGAACATGGTGGTGCCTATATAGAGAATGACGGATGTATCTGTGAATACTGTTTAGATTCACACTATGTTTTTGCTGCTGACACAGAAGATTATACACCCATCTCAGATGCTATCGAAGTCTTCTATAAGAACAGGTTTGGTAGCATCCAATCAGAGACTCATTCCTGTGACTCAGACGAAGCTATCTGGTGTGAGTGTGTATGTCAGTTCTGGCAGGTTGATCAGGTGACATTCTCTGAGAAGTATGAGGAGTATGTCCCAGATCACCTAGTAGGTGACCACCCTGAAATGTTTGAAGAAGAAAAAGAAGAGGAGACAGCTTAATGGATAAGCTATTAGAAATGCTCAAGTGGAAGAGACCTGGCGGTAAAGATGTTGCTACAAAGTTCTTTGCTGACACCTACTTGCTACCTGTATTTGGTGAGCCAGATGTATTTGGTAACTACATACTCATCATACACAATAAGGATGGTAGCCACCCCAACCTTTGCTTCACTGCACACTACGACACAGTTCACTCTGTTGGTGGCTTCCAAGAGATTGATATCAAGGATGGTATTGTGACAGCTGTTGCCTCTGATTGCCTTGGAGCTGACTGCACTACTGGTATCTGGTTGTGTCTAGAGATGATACAACAAGACATCCCAGCTGTATATGTTATCCACGCAGACGAGGAGTCTGGTTGTAAGGGTAGTTCTGCCCTTGTTGCGTCTAAGCCTAGCTGGGTCACTGAGGTCGGTGCTGTGATCTCTTTTGATAGGTTTGGCACTAAGTCTATCATCACACACCAGTGTGGCCTAAGAACAGCCAGTGAGGCATTTGCGATATCATTTGCAGATGCTTTAGGTATGCCATCCCTTACAGCTGACGACACAGGTATATATACAGATTCTAATGAGTATGCTTCTGTCGTATCTGAGTGCACTAACATTAGTGTGGGTTACTACAACCAACACACATCAGTTGAGAGCCAAGACCTAGTATACCTAGAGACACTTAGGGATGCTCTTGTATCTGCTGACTGGTCTCTCATAGAGATAAAGAGGGACCCAAAGATTGTAGACCTAGACTCTTATGGAGGTTATGGAAAATCTTACTGCAACGAATGGGAAGGTGGGGACATTCGATCAACGTGGGAGAAGGATGATATTCTTGAGTTACTTCTATCATACCCAGAAGATATCACAGAGTGCCTGTATAGGCTAGGCATCACAGCAGAAGAGTTAGCTGAGTCAGCTGGCATAAACACACCTTCATATGTTTCAAAATATCTAGAGAGGGAAGTAGGATGAAAGAGTGCACTGGATACCTTATTGTCGTCAAACAAGGTGACAGCTCCAAGCACGAGTTTACTGGATCCAGTTATCCGAATCTTGTAGTTGAAGCTTTGAGTGCCGCTACAGAAGGAGACCTTGTATGTGTATATGAGATTATTCAAGATTCCCTTGGGGAAGATCAAGTAACAGGTCTGGTAACAAAGTTCAAAGTTTCTATGAAGGAGCCAGAGTAAAGTGCTTATTGTCTTCATCTTTATCACATTCCTGTTTCTGTTATCTCTAGTTCTATGAGTCTTGTAAACAAGATATAGGTATTAAATAAGATACTTCAAGGCTCTTACCTTAAAGTATTTTACTTATAGGTATATATTCTTATCTTTATATATAAGAATAATAATAAATACCTTTAAGTATATACCTTAAAGTATAAGGGTACTTGATCAATTATGATCTGTCAACAGAAAAAATCCATTGACTGTCTGAGAGACCAAGTGCTACAATTCAACAACGCCACTTAGCTCAGCTGGATAGAGCAACTGACTTCTAATCAGTAGGCCGTAGGTTCGAGTCCTACAGTGGCGGCCAACAACATGAGGCCTTTCATGGACGACCCACATGATGACTGCACTCACTGGATAGGAAAACTCTAATGAAAAAGAAAAAACTGTTGAAGCTCTTATTAGCCCCTCACAGTGACAAGGATCACATTCTGGATACTGTGGCTATCTCAAGGCTAGATGAGGCTCTAGTGGCCTCTACAGAGACTCTCAGGTGCCTTTACGAGTTAGAGACACTTGAGGACTTCCAGTTCAAAGACCTTCAAAAGAATTATTGGGTAGCCATGGGGGCTTGCGAAATGATTGAGTATCTGTCCGGAGAGGCTAGAAGTTCGGAACGGTCCCTTGTCAAAGCTTACTACGATCATCACCACATCTACTGAGGAAATATAGATTGTTACAAGATACCAAACAAACCGCAGAATCCCTTTTACGATCTATTGAGTTAAATCAAAGTAGGATAGATGCACTGATCAATGAACACGGTCACGGATGCCGACCAGCCTATGTCAGTGAAGAGCTATGCCACTATGGAGAACGAGTAGAGCGTTACAAGGTTGAGTTAAAAGAATTGCAAGGAGAAGCTCTATGACCCAAATTACAGCAACATACATCGACCACATGGGCAGTGACATATCAACAGTTAACGCAGCACGGGTTAGCTTTGGTAAGAAGAGTGAATGGGATGAAGAACCCCGTACCAAAGAAGTGCGGGATGGAAAGATGTACTGTAGTGATTTCCCCCCACCCAACACACTAAAGGAACGTGACACTAAGCTGATCAACTATCTTGCTAAGCACAAGCACATCAGCCCCTTCGGTCATGCCTTTGCATCCTTCCACGTCAAGGCACCCATCTTCGTAGCACGTCAGCTAGTGAAGCATAAGTTCCTGCGTTGGAATGAGATCAGCCGTCGATACGTAGATGATGAACCTGAGTTCTACCAGCCTGACGTATGGCGTGGTCGTAGTGATGACAAGAAGCAAGGGTCTTCTGATGTTGTGGTAGACCTTGGGTCTATTGGCCTTGATGGTTTGAACCCACCACATGAATCTGGATGGGAATCAAGCCTTTTAGAGAGCGTTAATGGGGGTGATATTCACACACTTGGTAACTATGAGGCACTTATTAAAGCTGGAGTAGCCCCCGAGCAAGCCCGTATGGTTCTACCACAGTCCACCATGACTGAGTGGTACTGGAGTGGTTCACTTGATGCCTTCGCTGACATGTGCCGCCTTCGTTGTGCTAGTGATACACAATACGAGACAAGGTTAGTAGCAGATGACATTAGCAAGAAGATGGCAGAACTATTTCCAGTGTCGTGGTCTGCTCTAATGGTCTGTAGATCATAAACCACTGATATGACTTGTAGGTCATACTACTGAGCAATCCGTGACGATCCTAATAGACAAATGGTGGGAGAAACATAATGGCTAAACTTGAAGACCTGAAAGCTGCCCGTGATGCTGCTTATGCTGCTTGGTATGCTGCTGATGTTGCTGCTGATGTTGCTTATGATGCTTGGTATGTTGCTGATGCTGCTAATGCTGCTGAGGATGCTTATGAGGCTGAACTAAAGAAGCAAGAGGAGATACAAGATGACTAACAAAATAATTAAGTACACAGTACAAGTCTACGCTAATGGCGATAAGCATTGGTACCTGAATGGTAAACGTCACCGTGAGGATGGTCCAGCTTGTGATTACGCTAATGGTGATAAGTCTTGGTACCTAAATGGTAGGTACCACCGTGAAGATGGTCCAGCTATTGAGTACGGTGATGGTTACAAGGCTTACTACCTCAACGATAAGCTTCTGACAGAACAAGAGCACAAGAGAGCTACTACGTCTAAGCCTACCTCTTGTTCAGGCAAGGAAGTAGTAATTGATGGTATCACTTATGTATTGAGGGAGAAACAGAATGACTAAACTTGAAGACCTGAAAGCTGCTCGTAATGCTGCTGAAGCTGCTTATGATGCTGCTAATGCTGCTTATACTGCTCGTGTTGATGCTTATGCTACTGCTGATGTTGCTTATGATGCAGCTCGTGCTGCTCATGCTGATGCTTATGCTGCTGCTGAGGATGCTTATGCTGCCCGTGATTCTGCTTATGCTGCTCGTGCTGATGCTTATGCTGCTGAGGATGCTAAACTAAAATACCAAGAGGAGGAACAGAATGACTTGGAACTATCAACTAATGAAGCACACAGAACCTAACGATGAGGTCTGGTATGCGGTACATGAGGTCTACGAAGGCAATGGCTACACTGTAGAGCCTGTAAGGGTACAAGGTCAGGACAAAGCTGACATCAAGTGGATGCTAGAGACTGTGCTAGAAGACATTGAGAAACATGGAGTGAAAGACTATGAGTAGTAATGATTACGACGAAGGATACCGTGCAGGTATGCAGAAGATGCGAGACCTAGCATATAACCGCATAGAAGAACTTAAAGTAATCTTAGACAACCACAAATTATGGCTTTCTGGCAAAGAGGGTGGTGTTCGTGCCAATCTTAGTAATGCCGATCTTAGTAATGTCGATCTTAGTAATGCCTATCTTAAGTATGCCAATCTTGAGGGTGCCAATCTTAGTTGTACCTATCTTATAGGTGTCAATCTTAGTGGTGCCTATCTTAAGGGTGCCAATATTAGTGGTGCCAATCTTTATAGTGCTAATCTTAGTGGTGCCAATCTTGAGGGTGCCAATCTTGAGGGTGCCAATCTTAAGGGTGCCAATATTAAGGGTGCCACTATGACAACAGGTTCTAAAGGAAAAGAAACAGAATGAGTGACTACCGAGTAGACGCAGCAACTAAGGAAGAGTGGGCTGAGAGGGCATTTGCAGCAGAGGGTAGGCTATCCCTTCTGGAAGGTGAACACAGACTGATGTCACTTATATCTGAATGTCCAGATATTACGGTTGACGAAGTCTTAGCACTGATATTAGAACGACAAGAGTACTTCAACCAAGAACCCCAATGAGGATATTACTATGAGCGACAACCCACACATTGCCTGTCCCTTCACTGACTGCGGTTCGTCGGACGCCTTCAATTGGAATGACGAGGGGTATGGGCACTGCCACTCTTGTGGCGGAAGCTATCCTAGCAAGGATATGGGCCCTACATTTGACTGGGCTAAAAAGGAATACCCATTGAAGACATTGATAAACCCAAAGTCAGCAGAGATTACTGGCTTTACCTACAAGGGGATTCGTGGTCTCGATGAAGACGTTGCCAAGATGTATGGCATTCAGATTCAGATGTCTAACGGTGAACCTATCCGCTATGCCTACAAGTACCCACACACAGTCAAGTATCGTGACTACAACAACAAGTCTAACTCTTGGGTTAAAGATATCGGTGTTGGTATGAAGAGCTTCTTCGGACCCAACTTCAACTCTGGATCTTCCAAGCGCCTATACATTACCGAGGGTGAGTTTGATGCAGCATCCCTCTTTCAAATCCTGGGTCAAACATTCCCAGTAGTCTCACTACCTAGCGCATCTATTGGTGAGAAGTTCCTGAAGAACAATCACGAGTATCTCTCAAACTTTCAAGAGCTTGTGTATGCAGGTGAGCTTGATACAGCCGGTAGGGTAGCAGCTAACAAGCTGTACGAAGTCTTCCCAGAGAAGTTTTATTACGTACCTATGAATCTTCACAAAGACGCTAATGACTTTCTAACAAAGGGTGACAGCGAGACCCTAAAGTGGGCAGCCGTTAAGCCACAGAGATACTCACCAGAAAACTTTTTCTGCAGTGATGACGCAGTAGAGAACGCTATCACTAAGGAAAGTCCGTACGAGTATACACCCACAGGTCACGAGGAACTTGATAGCATGTGCCGTGGACTTGTGAAGGGTGGTATTACCTTTATCAAAGCGCCACGTGGTACAGGTAAGACAGAGATCATTCGATACTTTGAGACAGCCATGCTGCGAACAGAGACTTGCCGTGTAGCAATGCTTCACATGGAGGAGATGAAGTCCACAACCTACAGGGCCATGGCTACATACCAGCTTGGTGTCAATGTACGTACAAAGGATGATGCAACTTGGAACGGTGTCTCAGAAGCGGATGTTATCAAGGCTGCTAAGGAAGCCACACAAGGTGAACGTACTATCATCTTCGAGATGATGGCACACGATGATCCTATGAAGCTCCTAGACTATGTGCGTCTTGCAGCCACTGTCTATGGTGCAGAGTATATCTTCATCGACCACGTTCAACGCCTTGCCTACCTTTCAGACGCTGGTGTAGATGGCGCAACATCAACGCTTACAACTCTTGGCTCTCGTATGGCTCAGCTGGCTAAGCAACTAAACATTGGTGTTATCTTCATCTCCCAAGTAAATGATGATGGTCGGACGAAGTATGCAGCCTCTCTTGAAGAAGAAGCTATTATCTGCATCAAGCTAGTGCGTGATGTAGAAAGTGAGGATCAGCTGCTGCGTAATACAACAGGTCTGTTTGTTGATAAGAACAGACCTTTCAGTAAGCTTGGTAAGGCTGGTGGTGTCTACTACGAACCAGAAACAACTCTCTTAGAAGAGACAGTTTGGCCAGAAGGACTTGCACCATGAGTTAGATAGGTGGTACAATACACCACAACAAAAAGGAGATAGTATGAAAGTATTTGATATCGAGTCTGATGGACTACTTGATACAATCACAAAGATACACTGCGTCTCTTACAGCTCTGATGGTAAAAACTTCCATACCATCTATGACTACGACCAAATGCGTAAGTTCTTCACCGAAGAAAAGATACTTATAGGACATAACATTGTGCGCTATGACAACAGGGCAATCCATAAGATCCTGGGTATCAAGGTCAAGTCAAAGGTCTATGACACTCTTGCTATGTCGTGGGTCTTTGAGCCAAACAGATCACGCCATGGTCTGGAGTCATGGGGTGAGACCCTCGGGGTTAAGAAGCCAGAAATAGACAACTGGGAGAACCTTAGCCTAGAAGAGTATACACACCGCTGTGAGGAAGATGTTAAGATCAACTGGGGTGTTTGGCAAACCCTTATCCGCAAGGCAAAGCTTATCTATGACGACAAGACTGAACTAAATAGGTTCCTTCAGTACCTTACATTCAAGATGGAATCAGCTGCTAAAGCTGAGGATGCTGGATGGGAGGTTGACTTAGACCTTGTGAACAGGAGTATCGAGACACTGACACAACAAAAACTGGAAAAGGTTGAAGAGTTAAAACAGTACATGCCAATGCACAAGAAGTTTACCGTTAAAAAGTTCCCAAAGAACCCATACAATAAAGATGGTAAACTCTCTGTTCATGGTCAGAAGTGGAAAGACCTGCTCAAGGCACACAGTTTACCTAGTAACTATCGTGGGGAGATCAAAGACTTAAAAGGTTTTGAACCAGCAAACCCTGGGTCATCTGATCAAGTTAAGAACTGGCTGTTTAGTCTTGGTTGGAACCCTTGCACCTTTGACTATAAGAACAATGAGGATGGGACAGAACGTACAGTTCCACAAGTTAGAAAGGATGGAGAACTCACACCCTCAGTCAAGATCTTGATTGAGAAAAATCCTGGGGTAGCTACGCTTGACGGTCTTACAGTTCTTCAACACAGACTCTCAATCTTTACTGGCTTTAAGGAGTGTCAAGTTGATGGGCGTCTTCGTGCAGAGGTCGATGGTCTTACAAATACCTTACGCTTCAAGCACAAAAAACCACTGGTCAACTTGCCAGGTGTAGATAAACCTTGGGGCAAAGAGGTACGTGGAGCACTTACAGCACCTAATGGTTTCATTCTCTGTGGTGCAGACATGGTGTCTCTGGAGTCAACAACTAAGCGCCACTACCTGTATCCCTACGACCCCGACTACGTTGAAGAGATGTCAACTCCGGGCTTTGATGAGCACCTTGACCTTGCAGTTAAAGCTGGGTACCTGTCCCCTGAAGACTATCGGTTCTACACTACCTCAAATGAAGACACGGTAAATGACAAAGATCTTTACTACAAGATCCACAAAGTACGTAAAAAGTTTAAGCCTGTGAACTACTCAGCTATCTATGGTGTAGGTGTTAAGAAGCTGCATAGGTCTACGGGTATTGCAATGGGTGAAGCCGGTAATTTGCTGAAAGCATACTGGGATCGTAACTGGGGTATCAAGCAGTTTGGAGAAGACTCTTTTAAGACAGTCAAGATTGTTGGTGGCGAGATGTGGATTAAGAACCCTGTAAGTGGATTTTATCACTCTCTTCGTTATGAGAAAGATACCTTCTCAACAATCAATCAAAGCACTGGTGTATATTGTTTTGACAACTGGTTGGCAGCATACCTTATGGTTAGGCCAAACATTGTTGGACAATTTCACGACGAATCAATCAACTGTATCAAGGAGGGTGAAGAGGTTCAACATGAGGGCATCTTGAGGCAGGCTATCAAGAGGGTTAACGATAAGCTTAAACTAAACATTGATCTAGACATTGATGTAAAGTTTGGTTATCGCTACTCAGACATACATTAACTATTGACCAGCACTTTTAATACGTGCTAAAATTCTGAAATAGAAACAAAGGACACACACAATGGCAAGTGATATCAAAAACACCTACGTAGAACTCGAAGGCATCATTGAATGGGCCAAGCTCTTTGAGCATAATCGAGATCAAAAGGGTTATAATGATGCGTATGTAGATACAAATGGCCGAACTACGGTGAACTTCATCCTTGATGCTGACAACATGGCTAAGCTTAACAAGAGTGGCTCACTTAAACGTGGTAAGCCAGATCCCAAAGGCCGTGGCACATCTGTAAAGTTTGACCGAAAGTGGGAAACAGGACGTGACTGGGACAGTGGTTCACCAGACATCTACCGAGCTGATGGTAACCCTTGGGATCCAGAGGTGGATGGTGAGATCGGTAACGATTCAATTGGGCGAATCATGCTCGTAATCACCTATTTCCCAACTGTTAAGACCTACTCTACCCGTATCGAGAAGGTTAAGATTCTCAGCCACGTACCTTACGATGGCCCAACAGACCCATTCAAGGTAGATGAGAGTGGTAAGGTGCCACAACAACAACAACAAACCTCAACACCTACCCCTGCCCCAGTTATGCAGGAAGAAATGAACGACGAAATCCCATTCTAAGGAGCTATCATGGCCAAGACTATCGACACACTCATTAATGACATGAACAACGTGATACTTGGCCTTGGTGGTTGGGACAGTGCTATCACGGGGTATCTTGCTAAAAGCATCGCTGAAGTTGCAGAGAATCGCTTTTCAAAGCCGCAAGAACCCCGTGGTTACCTTAGCCTATCTGCCCTTGGGGACCCATGTGAGCGTAGTTTGTGGTATAAAGTAAACATGTCTGAGAAAGGGGAACCACTCTCACCAGAGACACTTGGAACATTCTTTTATGGAGACCTCCTAGAAGCCTTTATCATTGCTGTCGTTAAGGCATCTGGGCACAGTGTAGAGGGGGAACAGGACAGGTTAGATGTTCATGGGGTTAAGGGTCACAGAGATGTCATCATTGATGGTATGACTGTTGACGTTAAGTCTGCATCCTCTTTTGGTTTTGAGAAGTTTGCAAAGGGTACCCTAAGGGAGAACGATCCTTTTGGTTATATTAGCCAGCTATCCTCTTATGTGTATGCAGGTAAAGATGATCCAAAGGTTACGGATAAAAAACGTGGAGCCTTCCTTGCAGTAAAGAAGGATCGCTTCAAGTTAGCTCTTGATATGTATGACTTCTCAGAAGAGCTTGATGGTAAAGAGCAAGAGATCGAACGAAAGAAATCTCTTGTAGCAGGTAACATCCCAGAAGAGAGACTGGCACCAGTTCCACAATCAAAGACAAGCCCAAACATGAAGCTTGATACAAAATGTGGATACTGTCAGTTTAGAAAAGTTTGTTGGCCTGATGTAAGAACCTTTATCTATTCCTCTGGACCATTGTTCCTAGTTGATGTTCAGAAAGAACCAAACGTACCGGAGTTAATTGAATGAGTAACGCTAGATCTGCAAAGCAAAAGGGTAGATTGGGGCAACAAGAGATCAGAGATATGTTCTATGAGATCTTCCCCCAACTAGAACAGGGGGACATCAAGTCCGCAATTATGGGTGAGGGGGGTGCAGACATTCAACTTTCACCTGCAGCACATAAACTTATGCCAATCTCTGTAGAAGTTAAACGAAGAAAGTCTGGGATGAAAACTCAGTATGACTGGCTTAATCAAGCAAGGTCACACACCAATGATCCTCCAGTTGTTTTCTTTCGTGCAGATAGGTCAGATTGGGTTGTAGTAACACCTGTAGAACACTATCTAGAACTACTAAAGGTTTGGAAAAATGCTAACTAAAATTCTCCAAATGTTTAAGCTTAGACCAAAGGAAGAGGAGTACCCACTAAGTCAAAAGGTTTTAATTTGGGCAGTGCTAGATGGTCCAATATACGATGATGATCGTTGGGTACTGGTAGTTAAGGTTACAGCTAATGACGACCTGGTTATTACCGAAATCTTTTTTGATAATGTAAGAGAGGCTCACAGATTTGCCTTACACATAAGAGAGAGGGATTCACCAATAGAGATGATTTTACCCTCAGATACCTTAATAGAAGAGAGTGACAGAATATGTCTAAAACAGCAGTAATTCTTACATGTGCTCACGCAGATCCAAGCGTTAGTAACGAACGTTTCAGTTGGCTTGGGGAGTACCTCTATGACCTAAAACCTGATTATGTCATTGACCTTGGTGACGGTGCTGATATGCGTTCCTTAAATACATACGACACAGCGTCCCCCAAAGCTATCATCTCACAGTCCTATGAGAAAGACATTGATACATATAATGATTCTCAAGAACGTATGCGCTGGAAGTTTAAACAGAATAAAAAGAAACGACCATTCTGGATTGGCTTTGAGGGTAACCACGAGAACCGTATCAAAAAAGCTATCGCCAAGGACCCCAGGATTGAGGGTGAGCGTATCGGTGTATCCTTCAGTCACCTTCAAACATCACACTGGTTTGATGAGTACCACGAGTATAAAAACTCTGCACCTTCTATTGCTGACTATGATGGGGTTAGCTACGCCCACTACTTTAGCTCTGGCAATTTTGGAACAGCTACCTCTGGTACACACCACGCCTATTCACTCCTTCAAAACAGAAATAACTCTAGTACCTGTGGACACTCTCACAAACGTAGTTTATACTTTAAGGATGGTGCACACCCATCAGGTATCATTGGCCTAGTAGCTGGTTGCTTTAAAGGCCATGAAGAAAGTTGGGCAGGGCAAGCAAACTATGATTGGTGGAAGGGGATTGTTGTGAAACGACAACTTGAAAACGGGATGTACGAACCAGAGTTTGTGTCCCTTACAACATTGGAGCGTATGTATGGCTGAACCTAGAGAGCTCTCACAAGCACACCTCAATGCTTTTGTGAGTGGTGTCCAGAAGGGCTACCCAGTAACCTATGTTGAAGGGTCAGGTATCCTAGCTGTTGATGACCCAGCACTTGGGTATATTACACTGGCGCTTCTTGATAAAATTGTTGACACAAACAAATGAAGAGGTATAACTAATGCCCCGCTTCTTAAAAGAGTACACAATAAATATGGTTATTCAAGTAGAACCTGATGCACCATTCCTTGAGCTTGAGAACAACGAAAATGTAGATGTCATCATGCAAATGATCAAAGATTCTATTTATGATCTTGATGATATGTCAGTAAAAGAAATCGAAGTAGAGTACACTGGAGAGTGACTCGAATAGTGGAGAAGATAAATATGTTCTATACAGATGAGACACGGCTTAAGGAGTTCATCAAAGCCTTCTCCGGATCACTTGACCCCCGCTTGTGGGCTAACCTTATCAAGGAGGAGTTCGAAGAGCTAAAGGCAGAAGAGCCCGGCACGGAGGAACACCTAAAAGAGTATGCTGATCTTATGTACGTCTATAGTGGACTTGAAGTAGTTACAAACCTCAACTTTAGAGACCTTGTCCCAGAGAAGGAGATTAAAACCCTTGCTGTTATGTCCCGTGAGATTGAGGCATACATTGAAAACGCTTACTATAATCTCGAGACAGTTACCGAAGCTTTCAAAAGAGTTCACATCAGTAACATGAGTAAGTTGGGAGAAGATGGCAATCCAATCCTACGAGATGATGGAAAGGTTCTAAAAGGTCCAAACTATAAAACTCCAGACCTTAGCGACTTGGTGACATCATGAAGTGGCTCTGGAGATTTACTAACTACCTGACAACACGTGCAGAACATCGACGTGTTATCAAGGAACTTAATCGACTAACAGATGCAGAGTTGAAAGATATCGGGATTAACCGCTGTGATATTGATCGGCTGGTCTGGCTAGACGAAGATAAACAACAACGAGGTGCTAAACAATGAATAACTACCAAGAGTTCTCTACACGTGCCAATGTTGTTACACGGCGCACATACAACCGACCAAAGGAAGACGGTACCTTTGAGTCATGGACAGAAACAGTAGATCGTGTAATTGATCACCAGAAGTGGCTTTGGGAACGTGCCAAGGGCAATACCCTAGACATGCTAGAGATTGTTGAGCTTGATAAACTACGTACACTTATGATTGAACGTAAGGCCACAGTCTCAGGCCGTACCCTGTGGCTTGGTGGTACGAAGGTATCCAAGACACGAGAAGCCTCTCAGTTCAACTGTTCCTTTGGTCGTATTGAGACTGTACACGATATCGTAGATGCTATGTGGTTGCTGTTGCAGGGCTGTGGTGTTGGCTTTGAACCTGTTGTTGGCACACTCAATGGCTTTGCTAAGAAGGTTAAAGTACAAACTGTACGATCTAACAAAGCTCTTGGAGACCCAAAGGGTTGCCCTAACAATCAGTCATGGACATCTGTTGACGAAGACGGGAATAAGACATACCATCTCAAGATTGGCGACAGTGCAGAGGCATGGGCTAAGTCAGCGGGTAAGCTGTTTGCCATGAAGGATGCTGTAGACGTCTTGGTCTTGGACTTCTCTGAAGTGCGTGCAGCAGGTGAACGACTCAAGGGTTATGGCTGGATTAGCTCTGGCGACGAGACTGTATCATCTGCCTTTAATCGTATCTGTGACCTGATGAATGATCGTGCCGGTCAGTTGCTTACACGTATCGACATTCTTGATGTGCTTAACCACCTTGGTACTACACTGTCTTCTCGTCGTTCAGCTGAGATTGCTTTGATGCCAGTGTCTGACCCTGAAGTAGATAACTTTATCTCAGCTAAGAAAGACTTCTGGTTGCACGGTAATGAGCACCGTCAACAGTCTAACAACTCCATCGTCTTCCACAAGAAGCCAACCAAGTGGGAGCTTAGCTACATCTTCGACAAGATGGTTGAGGCTGGTGGATCTGAGCCTGGGTTCATTAATGCTGAGTCAGCAAAGAAACGTGCTCCACACTTCAAGGGAGTTAACCCGTGTGCTGAAATCCTCTTGGGTAACAAGTCCTTTTGTAACCTAGTCGAAGTTGACTGGGGTAAGTTCCTTACTGACTTCGGTGGACTACAAGAAGCTGTTGAGATCGTAGCTCGTGCTAACTACCGTCAGACATGTGTGAACCTAGACGATGGTGTGCTTCAACGTTCATGGCATGAGCTTAACGAGTTCCTCCGTCTCTGTGGTGTAGGTGCTACAGGTATCGTCAAGTTCTTGGATCATCACCAAGGTGTAAGCAACATCGAAGCTATGCTACAGGCTCTCAGAGCTTCAGCTAAGAAGGGTGCTAACTCCATGGCTGATGCGCTTGGCTTACCACGTGCTAAGCTGGTTACTACAGTCAAGCCTTCTGGTACCCTATCTAAGATCATGGATACTACTGAGGGTGTGCACAAGCCACTAGGTAAGTTTATCTTCAACAACGTTACGTTCTCTAAGCATGACGAGATTATTCCAACTCTTGTAGAAGCTGGTTACAAAGTTATCGACAAGCCCTTCGAGCTAGATAGTGTGCTAGTTACATTTCCGGTAGCATACGAAGATGTTAAGTTTGATATTGTAGATGGCAAGGAGGTTAACCTTGAGTCCGCTATCAGTCAGCTTGACCGTTACAAGTTGATGATGGATCACTATGTAGATCACAACTGTTCTGTAACAATCAGTTATGATACCTCTGAGGTACCTTTTATCATTGACTGGATCTTGAATAACTGGGATACTTACGTTGGGGTATCTTTCATCTACCGTAACGATCCAACAAAGACAGCAGAAGACTTGGGGTATGCCTACCTACCACAAGAGGTTGTATCTGAGGAGACTTACCGTGAATATGCCAGTACTTTGATGCCAGTAGACTTGACAAAACTTGCGTCTACAGACGATCTTTCTGACGAAGCTTGTGCCACAGGTGCTTGCCCCATCCGTTAACCCTAACCACCTGAGCATGTGTCTAAACTGCTTATATACCTAAAGGGGGTAAAATAGTGACGTTTATTATCATCACACAAGATAAGTGCTCATATTGCGACAAGGCTAAACAGCTTATGGTAGATAATGGGGAATATTCAGTCTCTTATAACCTTCGGAGTTCTAAGTGGCTCAGTGATCTTCTTGGCAAAACAGAGATAACAACTATACCACAGATTTGGGACTCAGAGGGTAAATATATTGGTGGCTACAACGAACTTTTAGAATACTTTACAGGGGTTAAAAAGTAATGGTACAACAGGCCAAGAAGCTAAAGACACGCAGAGTAGAAACCAAACATGACGAGAAGAAAAATCGCATTAGCTTGGTCCCACGTAATGACAATCAAAAACACTATATTAACTCCCTAGATGACTCTGACCAAGTTATTGTATTTGGTCCAGCCGGTACTGGTAAGACTTATGTTGTATCTACATATGCAGCTAATGCTTTCCACATGAAGGACATCAATAAGATTGTCATCACTAGGCCACACGTAGCTGTTGGTAGGGACATTGGATTTCTCCCGGGAACCCTAGAAGAGAAATCTGCACCTTGGGCATTACCAGTCCTAGATGTTATTCAAAAGCACCTTGGTAAGGGTGTTGTTGAGACAGCCCTAAAAAGTGGAAATATCGAGGTTGCCCCACTTGCACTTATGAGGGGTAGGTCCTTTGAGAGGTGTTTTGTTATTTGTGACGAAGCACAGAACATTACGATTCAAGAGCTAAAGATGCTTGTTACACGCATTGGCTCAGGTTCTAAGCTAGTGCTGAATGGAGATGTGCAGCAGAGCGACCTTAAAGAAGCTGATGGACTATCAAAGATTGTACACCTAGCTAAGAAACATCAGCTTCCAATCCCCATTGTAGAGTTTGGTGTGAATGATATTGTACGATCTGATATTTGTCGTCAGTGGATCACAACATTTATGAAGGAAGGTTTGTAATGACCCAAGCTAAAGAACGACAAGTTGGCGGTGACCACTACCACATTCAAGCGATTCAACCCATAGACTACATCTTAGCTAATGAGCTAAACTTCTGTGAGGGGAATGTCATAAAATATGTTACACGCTGGAAGTTTAAAAATGGTATTGAGGATCTAAAGAAAGCCCGACAGTATTTAGACTTCCTAATTGAGGATGAAGAGTCTCGGTACGATTAACTACTATCAGGAGATTAAGATAAGTGTCAGATTATTACGAAGGACTTGATCCATTTGATGTCTGTATGAGTGCTATTGCACTTGGTCTTGTGTCAGATATATCTAATGAAGACCTTTGGGTTGCCTGTAACTTAGCAGAGAGTGCCACAGAGTTTGATGTTGCTATATCAGCATCTTGTGAATTAAAAGACTTGGTGCATAAGCACTACAGAAAAGGAAGATAAGATGTTTTTTGAAGCTATGGTGGTTTTTAACCTTGCAGTTTTGTTCTATTTATACTATGCTTTGGGTAATATCTCTGACTATCTAAATGACCTTGGGGATTCTCTTAATGAGCTCTGGAAAGAAGTAGATAAAAAGGACGACTAAGACAATGGCTGGAAGATCAACTAAGAGAGTGCAAAACTCCCAACAGGCCACGTTTAAAAAGCTTGAAGAAGAGGCAAAAAATTTCTCTAAAAACTTCTCCAAGGATTCTACTAAGGATAAATCTCCAGATACAGAAAAGCCCCTGACTGCCAGACAGCAACTTGCAGGTATGATCCTGTCAGGTTTGCTAGCTAGAAGCCAAGGGCTTATTAGTACTGGAGATCTCAGACGGGAAGCATATGAGTTGGCAGACCTAATGCTAGAGTACGATTAGAATACTTTCCCGTCTTTACTATAGGGGCTACCTTCGGGTGGCCCCTTTTTTGTTTGTCTACTTCCTGGATCTCATCTCCATAGAAGTCAGCTGATCACCAAGCTCTAGGATACGTTGCATTCTACCAAGACGCTCTTCTACTGTCTCAGCATCATCAATATACTCTTCAGCTGTTTGATCAATCCCACCCCACTGCATGACAGCATCTAGGCTTCTGAACTGTTTAGATTTTATTGCATAGTTATTTACAATAAAACCAGCTGCAGCTCTTGGAGAATTTCTGGCAAAGTCATTGAACGAGTTCTCTACACGATCTTCAACACCACTTTTAAACATCGTGATGAACTTCTCAAGTTCTTGCTTTCGTTCGTCCACAGGTAGCTCAGAATAGCTACGACCACCAAGGAAGTCTTTACTCTGAGACCACTCTTCAAAAGCTGGTGAGATCGACTTAGACATCATCTCACGTACAGCGATATCAATGTTTGGGTTTCTAACAGTCATAGAACCGATAACACGGAAAGACTGGATACCCAGTTGTGTCATCTCACGCTCAATAGCATTTCTCTTAGGTCTGGTATCAACACCCATGATTTGACTCATAAGTGGGTTAACCTTCATGACCGGTTCCTGACTAAAGCCATCATACAAAGGGACATCAGTTCTTTTATTAAAGCTTGATGCAAACTGCACCCACTCGAAGTCTGGAAGGAATCTGATAGCCCGCTGTACAGCCTGAGTTTGACCAAGCTCTGGTGGGCCCATTTCATCCTCATACATACGAAGGTTTCTTGTATAAGGACTGGGGGAAGATGCAGGGTTAAACTGGGCTTGTACATCTCTGACTGTTGCTGCTGGCATTGTAATGGTTGAAACAATATCACCCAACCACTTTGCAAGTGGCTCATTAACTTCACCGCTTTCAAGCGAGTCAATAATAGGCCCAATGGTTGAGTTGTTATAACCGTATGCGTTTAGGCCAGCAAGAATCTTCAGGGCTTCTGCACCAGTATCTTTAATACCTGAAAGTGGTGGTTCACCTTTTAGTTCTCTTGCAATCATATCCCCAATAAACAGGTGTGCCATATAGGGACCACCAGCACGGCTCCAGTCAAGTACATCCCCTGAGGTTGGATCAAGAGACTCTCTGTATGTCGTACTTGGATCAGCATAGTAGCGAGCACCAACGGCAGACAATAGCATCATAGTGCCCGTCAGACCCTTTGCAAGCTTCTCATCACTAGAGACCATAAGGTCTTTGCTAGCACGACCAGTTGCCTTCTCCCAGAGACCCTGTGCGAGTCCAGTTGGAAGGTGTCTATGCATATACTCCATCTGGTTTGCTACATATCTTGGAAAGGGTACACCCAGTACACCAGAAACAAGAAAAGGAACCCTCTTGTTCATTCTAATCAGTGCGTTAGCACCCTTACCAAAAAGATCTTCAGCGCCCTCGTAACCATATTGGTAGGAGAAACTCAAAGCATCTCTCTTTGCTTTCTCAACCATTTCTTGTGGAAGTGCGTCTAGTCCAGCACTCCTCATCAAAAACTTATCAAGAGTCTTTGCAGATACCTCATCTCCAGAGTCTCTAATTTGCCTCTGCAAAGATGCGTAAAGGACAGCCTCTTTGAACTGTGTATCTACAACGTTGTTGATGGTGTTAAAGAATCTAGAGGTTCTGGCTAGAACAGAGTTAGAGCCAATTTCTGTTTCAAGTCTAGAGACATCGTAAAACATTTTAGCTAGTGGAGATTCTTGGTCAAGTTCAGATAGGATTCTCAGTACGTGAGCTTCCTCCTTACCCCAGGTCAAACCCTTTACTACATCGAGTGTACCACGAACAGGGTTTTTACCCTTCATACCGTCTAGAAAAAATTGGTCAGATGCGTCTGTAGCAAGTCTGCCTACAGAACTGCCAACGTTAGCTGCAGTTGTTGCAAGCTGTGTTGTCATCATACCAATACGGAAAGAGTCTACTTCCCGGAGACCAGCAACAACCTTACCCGAAGTCAGGTTTCTCGCAAGGTCACGCATAGCTTCATCTGCGGGAGAGGTAATACCACTCTTAGCAAAAGTATCTAAGTTATCTAGAAGACCACTAATATCCTTCTTTGCTTTTTCTGCAGCAATCTTAGCTTGTGACTTTGAAAGGCCCCTTTGGATCTGACTTGCAATATTGAGTGTTCTACCTGCTTCAGACATGTCCGAGAGGAACATCAAGGAGAACTCACCCTTAGTAAGACCGTATTGCTTTCTAATAGCCTGCAGACCTTCAGAGTCAATCTTACCCTCAGACAAGGCATCTGAGACTTTTTGTGAGATACGTGTATCATCAGCAAGATTAAATTTTAGTTTCTGGCTTAGGTCAAGTGTGGCTGCAGAAACTTTACGAAGAGAGTCAGAAGTAAACCTAGCTGTAATAGGTTCAGAACCAGTACCGTCAAAGACCTTTCTTGCTACATCTTTTCCGAGCTCAACCATCTCTTCATCAAGTGGCTTTTTAAACTCTGCAACCTTACCAGCTTCTCTTTTTTTAAGAAGCCCTACAAGGTTCGTCATGCGCTTCTGGAGGGCATCATACTCTTTACTCTTAGTTGTACCCTTAGCGGCGTTCTTAGCGTCTTCTAGGGCCTTCTTAGCAGCCTTAGCTGCCTGTACCTCAGAGTTCTTAAGTCTTGCACCCTGACCGGCTAGGATATCAATAGCAGCGTTCTGTTTTTTAATAGACTGTGTGCGAGCAAAAGCACCGAGACCACCACCGATAGCACCTGAGATAGCAGCTGCCGCTGCAACACGACCCATATTCTTTTCGTAATCCTGAATAGATTCCTCACGGATTTCTTCACGACCAAACTGAGAGACACCCTCAATAGTGCTTTCAATTGCAGCCCCCCTAATGCCACCTTTAAGAGCAGCTTTTTTAAGGCTCTCTTTTGCAGCAGTCACGGCTACCTTATCTCTTACAACACCTCTAACAGTTTGTTTGGTTAGGGTTTCCGTAAGAAGCTTTCTCACTGCTAGTTGACCACCCTTTTTAGCACCAGCAGCTGTAATCTTGCTTATAGGCCCTGCAAGACCGGCAGTGACAACAGTTGCAACAGTGGAAGGAGATGTAACAAAAGCCTGAAAGTAATCCGAGGCTCCATCTAGAATACCAGTTCCACCGCCCTCAGAGTTATCCCATGCAGTGATGAGACGCCCAAAGGATTCAAGGCTATCAGGATCTTCCTGCTTACTGCTTTTAACGTACCAGAGATCCTTAGCCACAGTTGTCTCGTTAGTTTCTTGCCAACGCATGTGGTCAATAAACTTATCTGCAAGACCCTCTGGACCCATGTCTTTGATGTCGTCCATCGAATACTTGTAACGAGATCCGGTAAAAAAGTTAACGAGGTCTCTCTGCATCTCTGGGTCATTAACTAAGCTGTTAAACTTTTGACCTTCTGCATCTTCAAAGTAGCTCATCTAAAACCCCTAGTAGAAGTGGAATCCATTACCCCTGGAGAGAATGTTCCTGGGAGTCTTTCTTCTTCATCTTCCTCAGGTACAGATCCTGGGATACCTACCATGTTTGGAATAGCATCCTGAATGTTCTCGGGTGTGACTGCTGCAATGTCTACATCACCACCTGTAAGTCCCAAACCATACTTATCACGAAGACCACTATCCCAAGCTTCAATCACCATACCTTCAGCTCTTGCTGTACCATAGCGAGATTGGTTTTCCTCCAGAATACGTTTAACATCATTCTGAACTCTTGCCAAAACAGGCCCATCAATATCAGGAGCCTCAACAAAGTACTGTCCATCAGATCCAATACGGAGCTCTGCCTTGTCTCCAAGCAAGTTAGAGGTAAGGGTTGCTGATGTCTTAGACAGACCTTCAGCAGAGTAAGTCTCTGGTTTACCCAAATCTGGCGTCATACCTGTGTAGGTTGTTCCACCACTTGTTGGTAGGTCAAAGTCCATAAACTCTTCATACGACAAATAACCATCAGCGAGAACTCCACTTAAGAAGTCATCTTGCGAACCAATATCTGCAGCAGTATACAGGGAACCTTTTTTAAGGAGTTCTGTACCCAAGGCTACTTGACTTGGATCATCAGAAGTAAGCATTGTGTTTACTTGCTCGCCAACACGTGCAGTAATTGCATTTGCCCAACCCTTATCAGCTTCAGTACCACCATACTGAGAAACAACCTCACCAAGTGAACCCATGTTCTCTAGGATTGTAGCTGTCTCCTCACCAAAAAGGTTCACACCCTTTTTATACAAAGCTGCACTAGCAGCAGCAGCACTTTTAGCACCAGCTCTACGTTCCATAAGAACTGGAAGTAACTTCTCCGTAATTCTATCTTTACGGTCTTGCTCCATCATTTCTCTTTGAAACTTACGAGCTTCTTTTTCTTCAATGTACGCAGCTGCGCCAGCCCATGACCAACCCATTATACAGCTCTCCTACTCATAAGACCATTTCCTGCAGGCTCTTGTGGCATAGCCTCGCCCTCTGGCATAGCTTCCTCAGGGGTATTACCACCCTCAAAGCTATTAACCTCCTGAGAGGCTTCTTCCGTGGTCATCTCACCTTCTTCAGGCACCTCAACATCTGGAATTTTAACACCGGCTTCACGGAGCATTTTCTTAGCCCTCTGTCGGACCATCTCCTGACGGGCTTCTGCACCCTTACCATCATCAAGACCTTCATCATACTCTGCACCAACAGCATCTGCAGTTCTTTTTATGAACTCGTGGATAGCTGGTCCAACAATAAGGCTCACATCAATAGAGTGAATACCGTTAGCTACAGCAGCCCTCAAAAGGCCAGTAACAAGTGTCTTAATAGTAATGCCCTCTACCTCTACAAGGTGAAGGACAGACTCCATTCTATCGGGGTCCATCAAACGGTTGATGTGCATGTCTAATGCCTCAACTGGGTCTGTAACCTGTGGTGGGTTTTCCCAAGGAGCATTCTTTGGTTTTTGTGTGAGGGACATCCCAGGGATAGGCCCAGTAAACTTCTTCATTGCCATCCTAGTAATCCTTATTCATAGTATCTTTTAATGCTTCCTATGGTAATGTCTCCACCACCTTCAGGTCTCCAAGGTGCGTTAGCCTTCCAAGCTTTTGTACCCTTCTTATAGACAACAAAATCATCTGGCTTAGACCTGTGTGCTGGTGCCGCCTGAAGCACTGCTAGTGACATGTCCTTGTCGTAGTCCCACATATCAAGGTAATCACCATATAGGTCTACCTGCTCTGAGGGGGACATGGCTGCAATCTGTCCTGTCGTTACACCAAGCCTTTTTGCTGACTCTGGGCTGATTTGAAAGAGACCAGCCATATTGTATTCATTAACTACAGTTGGGTCAAAAGCAGATTCACCCTCAATAATCCTATACAACTCTCTTTCCTTCAAACCAGGAAAACGCTCCTGAAGTTTGGCGACAGCATCTTCAAACTCTAGATCACCCTCCAAAGCACCTCCACCAAGACCTTTAAGTGGTGTGATAGGCCTTACAAGGCCCTGATCTTCAACAACACTTTCTAGTGGTCGTTCCATCAAGTCCTCTACTGGAGGAGTCTCTTCTGCTTCAAACTTAGCTAAAGTAGTGTAATCACCAATATCTGAGTACATATCTTCTATAGACAATACACCAAAAAGACTTGGGTCAATACCACCAATGTCAACGTTACTTCTTTTTCTTGCGGCCAAGCCTGAAGCCTTTGAGGCAGTTGCCTCAGCTCTAATTTCATCAGCCAAACCTCTGGCTTTTACGTAACTCGATGAGTAATCCATTTTAACTTACCTTAATCCCATAGATCTAAAAGTTGATCTGCAGCCCATAGAGCCACCTTTGTCTTTCCAGAATCCTCAGCTGCCTTCAGCTGTGCATTCGAAACACTCAAGTCCATCTCACCTAACAACAGGTTTACGTTTCTATCCGATTGATTTTCAGAAGCAGAGAATGCAAAAGCCATAATATCTCTTTCACGTTGCCACAAGTCATCAAGAGCTTTTGCGGTCATAGCATTAGCTGTAGCTGCAGTCTCTCGGTTAGCTGCGTTCTGAGCTTCTGTATCAGTAAGTGAGATTGTTTGACGCCACTTAGCATTAGCCTGAGAGATAATAAGTGCATTGGATGAGTTAAACTGATCTCTCGCAGATTCAAGTTGTGTGTTGAACCTTGCGTTTGCATTCTCCTCACCTGCGTTAGCCTGAGCAATAGCGTTTGACTGATCAGCATTAAAACGTGAGATGTTTGCAGAAAGATCTTCAAAGAACTGATTTACTTGGTTCTCACTTGCGGCATTGAATTGTTCTGAAGCATTCTCAGCTGCTTGGTCAGACAACATAGAGTTGATGATAGACTGACTTGCAAAGAGGGCTGTCTGTTGCTCATTATCAAGGTTTGACAAGTCCATTTGAAGTAGGCTCTGAGCATTCTGAACTTGTGACTGCTGACGGTTGTTTAGGTTTGTCATGTCCAACTGTGACATCGCAGCTGCATCAGCAAGCAATTTAGCAGAGCTAGAGTTAAGGTTTGCTAGGTCTACTGACTGTGCAATCTTAGAGTTCTCAATTGCTCTTTGCTGGTCTGCAGTAAAGTTAAGGTTTGCAACCTCACCAATACGTGATGCGTTGAGTGTACCAGTTTGCTGTGCATTTGTCAACTCTTGACCACGCATAGCAGCTTCAATCTGTGAGTTAGCTAAAGCAGTCTGTTGACGGTTTGACAGGTTTGCCATGTCAACAGTGACCTTATTGGACATGTTAAACAACAGTGTCTGCTGTTCGTTATTCAGCTCAATCCCACGTTCCTGAACAGCATTGGCAACATTGAAGATTGCAGTTTGCTGTTGGTTATCAAGAACTTTACCCTCCATTGTTGTTCTTGCAACAAAGTCTTGTACAAAAGCTTGTTGCTTGTTGTTAAGGTTAATATTGTTTACTTCTGCAAATCTCTCGGAGTTCACAATGGCAACTTGCTGTTCATTACTAAGAACTTGACCCTGTAGAGATGCACGAAGCTGAGCATTAGCAAGAGATGTTTGTTGCCGATTGCTTGTGTTAGTCATATCCATTTGGAAGTTTTGAGTAGTCTTCAGAACAGTTGCTTGTTGTTCATTTGTCAAATTAATATCTTGAACTTCAGCAACACGAGAAACATTATAAAGCTCTGATTGCTGCTTGTTGGAGAGAACTTGTCCCTCCATAGTCGCACGAATGTTTGCGTCTTGAATAAATGCCTGCTGCCTACTTGTAAGATTAAGGTTATTTGACTCAGCATAACGTGCTGCATTTAATACGGCAGTCTGTTGGTCATTATCCAAAACTTTACCTTGTAGTGCCGCACGAAGCTGAGCATTAGCAAGAGATGTCTGACTCTCTGTAGATAGATTAGCTAAATCAACTTGTAGACCCTGAGCACTTTTCTGCAAAAGTACCTGCTGCTCATTACTCAAGTTTACATCGTTTACTGTTGCAATTCGAGAGGCATTAAAGAGTGCAGTTTGCTGAGAGATATCAAGAACTTTACCCTCCATTGCGGCACGGGCGGACGCATCTTGCAAGAAGGCTTGTTGTTTAGCGTTGGCTGTAAACTCTGCACTTTGGAACGCCTGAGTAGACTCAAGCATCGCCATCTGCTGATCGTTAGTCAGTTCTTGACCACGAAGAGATGCCTGTACTTGTAAGTTAGCCAAAGCTGTTTGCTGAGTTGAGTCTAGGTTAGCCAAGTCAACTTGAAGGTTTTGAGCACTTCTTGTGAGCAGGGACTGTTGGTCATTATTTAGGTTGATGTTGTTTATCTCTGCATAACGAGAGGCATTAGCAAGAGATGTCTGAGTGTAGATATCAAGAACTTTTCCCTGCAACGAAGCTTTAATCTGTGCGTTTGCAATAACAGCTGCCTGGTTGTTAGAGAGGTTTTGAGATTGTAGTGAAAAGGCATTTGCACTGTTTTGCAAGGAGCTTTGCTGCAAGTTATTAAGGTTTGTCAGATCAAAGTTTTGTTGTGCTGCAGCATTAGAAATTGCTACCTGCTGACGGTTACTAAGGTTAGTGAGTTCCATCTGCATAAACATTTGTGCATCAGCCTGTGCGATAGGCATAGCAGCCTCCATAGAGGCCTGTACGATAGCAGCTCCAGCCATAGAGGACGTACCTAGCCCACGTGCAGCCATAGCAGCGTTAGCGGCTCTCATAGCTCCTGCAGCCCATGCTGGTGTGCCGTTATTGAACTGTTCCATCAGTGTAGACATTTGACCTGCAATAGTGGCAGATGCAGGTACACCGCCCTGCTCAGCAATAGCCAGTGATGCTTGAGAGAGGGTCCCAGTTACAGCTTGAGATACAGCTGCAGAATCAAGGGCAGCCATAGTTGCTGCAGTTGCCTCAATAGCTTCAGCTACCTTGACAATGTTTTTAGCCTCAACCAGTTCCTCTGCCCCAACGGTACCTCTAACAGACTCTACAGTGCTCTGAAAGGAAGACTGCGCAGCTTCTGTAGTTGGAAACTCCCCAGCCTTTGCAGCGTTTTGAACTACGGTTTCATTCAGTATTGCAGACTCAGTTGGAGGAAGGTTGTAAGCTGTTTGAGCATCAATAATCTCACCAGACCCAACCTGACCCTTAGCTGAGGTCAAGTTTTCAGAATACTCAGTTTGAGCCAGTACAGCCTGCTCAGCTTCAAGACCAAGACCCTTAGTCTCTACAAGCTCATCAGCGGAAACACCAGACTGAGCAATTTGAGTTGTAATTCTATCGTACTTAGTTTGAGCTTTAGCAAGCTGATCAGCTGAAATCTTACCTTCTGCAAACTCAGATTTAGCATCGTAAAGTGATTGCTCTGCAAAAGCTTGTTCAGCTACAAGGTCACGACCAGCTACACCTGCAAGTTCTTCATCCGTAACAGCTCCTTGAGCGGCTTCGAGTTTACCGAGGGCGTATTCAGTTTGTGCATCTGCCTCTGGTGTTGCAGATGCAAACTTAGCAGCGATAACATTAGCAGGTTGACCAGTAATTTGAGCAACAGCTTTTGGTAGGGAGAGACCTTGGTTAACGAGTGTAGCAGCTTTAGCAAGTTGATCTGGTGTAACTTTAAGATCACCAGTATCCAGTACTTTTCTAATCTCTTTAATTTGTGGTGCAGTGAGACCAAGCTGTGCAAGCTCTTTTGTATTCATGGTCTGAGGAGTAACTAGCTGAGAGACTTCACCAGTAGCTGCTTTAGTGCCCTCTGCAACATCAGTAACACCTTCAGTTGCTTTTGCTGCATCATAGGTAGCAGCAGTCATAGCCTCTGGAACCTCTGCAGTAGCTACAGTATCAACTGTGGATGTATCAGCAGCCCTTACCTCATCAACCTTACCGGTAGCAGCGCCAATAAGTTCCTCTGGGGTAGCAGCACCAACCTTAGTGACTGTGGACTCTTCAACCATTGCGGTTGGGTCTTTAAAGATCTGCCCTACAGTTTCTCCACCTGTTGGTATATTTTCAATACCAAATTGTGTCTGAGCAACGTTTAAATTAGACTCAGCTTTTTGATAAGCTTTCTGTGCATTTGTAAGTGCAGTCTGAGCGGCAGCATCATTTGGCCTAGCTTCTGCAATACGAGCAGCATCTGCCATAGCTTTAGTAGCAGATGAAAACGCATCCTTAGATGGCTGAAGTAGAACACCACCATCAGCCATACCGGTTTTAGTTTCAGCAGCACGAGAGAACTTACCCATTTTGGCAGCAGCCCCTGGGTTAGAAGCAATAAAAGCTTCCATCATCTTTGGGTCAGCTGGGCCTTCATAGCCCATCTTTGAAAGAAGGGAGTGTTGTTGTGTAGGGGTAAAATTCATCTCGTGCTACTCCGTAGTGTTTCTTATTGTTTTGCGGCATTACCAGGAGAGATAACAGCGTCAATCGGTGCCATATCTTCAGTGGTTTAGAACTCAGCGTTACGCATACCTTCAAGGTGCTTGGCGTTGCGCTGGATCATGACGTCCTCACCTGCATACTTATCAGGATTGGCGCACGCTGTCAAGACAGGTGCTGTAGTGCTTTGCAATACGTTACCGCTATGTTCAATTCTGATTTAGCCCCAAGGCGTTCCAGATGCTGACACTGGGTTCTTGTCAGCTTCAATCTTGGCAGCAAGTGCAGCTTCTGTAGCATCCTTGTCTACTGAGGCGTGA
>Ga0208643_1000473_pt1 | contig 26724 bp, 26 predicted proteins | sample VirMetDEL_Nov_12_FD_184516 | JGI IMG/M metagenome (GOLD analysis project Ga0208643, IMG submission 184516) | Aqueous microbial communities from the Delaware River and Bay under freshwater to marine salinity gradient to study organic matter... | ecosystem: Environmental > Aquatic > Marine >... | reverse complement strand
GGAGAAAACTTCAATACCCGCTTTGCAGCGATTTGAATCTCCTCGCCAGTCTTAGGGTTCCGTCCTTTTCTTCCTGCTCTGTCTACGCCTTGGAATTTGCCAAAATCTGGCAACCTTACCTCGTTCCCTGCGGAAGCTTCTTCGATAACGATGTCTCGCTGTGCATCTAATACTGCATCAATGTCTTTTTCGGTGATGCCTGTTCGCTGTCTGATAGCGTCTTTTAAATCTGAATACTTCATTGAAATATGGTTTATGATTAATAAATACGAACTCTTGATTTGAGTTTGTGGTTATAAAAAAGCTCTAATTGAGCCAAATACTCTTTAACCGTTACCTTGCCACTAAATGATTCTTGTCGCTTTTTTACCTGTTCTATTAGTCTGTCAAAATCACAGATTCCAGCCTCATTAATTTGTTGTATAGCTCGAATAAAGGACTTACCACGGAAATAAGGGAAAAAAGAAAAACGGTTGATTAATTCTGCAATTATATTGGCTTCTTGCTCATGATTCACTGCAAACTTTCCAGACTTAAAAAACTCAGCTGCTTCTTTATTTGATTTGGCATTACCAGTCTGTAAAAGATTTACTGAGTCTGTAACTGAAAACTGATATTTTTTCACAAAATCCTTTAGGGTTTGATAATCGGAGTTGCCTAACTGGATATAGCAATCAATAAAATCTCTTGGTTTCCATTTCTCTGTTCGACTATTTACAGAGGCTATTTCTACTAAGGCAAAATCCTTCTTAGCTATAATGTAGTACACGTTATCCTTTCGCTTTTTTGCTACATGAAAGCGGTGTTGTCCATCCAGAATCTCCATTTCTTCATTGACTAGAATAGGAAAATACTTCAGTACGTTTAAACCGTTCGCCATATCTTTCAAAATCTTGTTGATTTTGGATTGGTTCAATTTTCTATTACCCAACAATTTTTTGAATCGGTCATAATCTCTAGTGAAATAAACCTTGATGCTACATTCTTTATGTTCTTGTTTTTGGTTCTCTTTTTTTAATGCTTCCGCTGCTACTATCATAATATTTTATTTAAATGGTTATTAAATTGGTTAAAAAATCATTTATAATTCAAGCTTTTATTATGCGTATTGATACCTCTAGCCCAGCTCGGCCTATCCATTCGGTTAGCATCGAGGCAAGTATGCTTGCGCTGCGATTCCTTTTGTACCCTAGTCACTTTATTATACCAAAAGGTCATTTCTATATAAGTGGTCTCATTCCTACCTGATAAATAGAAGTAGCTTTCCGTCCGTTCAATCTCCCACGTCTCAATAAGGGCATCTGCATCGCCGTCCAGTATTTCAGGTATTGGATTTACTTCAACAAAATCCACTTCATTAAACGGCTGAATCCGAGCCAGTTTGTTTGTCTTAGACATGATATGGACTCCATAGGCTTTGATACCATTTTTTAGGTCAGCATATAAAGTGGCAGATAATCCACCTTTTAATATCCGTAAGCTCTTTCCTAATGTATTCATGTTGTTTTTTTATGATTGATTTAAAAATGATGTCACATATTCGGGTTTGGGCAAAAACCCCTATTTCTTCTAACAATAATCCTACTGTCTAAACTGTCTACACGTTAGACAGTTACTTTTTACGTGTACACTATGCTATGTAAATGTAACCCTCTGAAAAAAAAAGAATTATATTTTTTTTAAAGGGGTGTCTAAAAAGTAGACACTTTTAGACAGTAGACACTTTAGAGGTAAAATCAGCGGTGTCCAAAAAGTGTCCAAACTGTCTAAACTGTCCAAAGTGTCCAAACTGTCTAATTTTTAGACAGTCACAAAAAACACCCCTACAATCGCCTCGCAAGGGTATTAAACAATGTTTTTACATGCTGTCTAAAATAGCCGTTTTGCCACGGGGGTGTTGGTGGCGCTGGCAGATACAAGCCTTTGCTCGATATCTTTAATCGTATTTGGCATGGTCGCCAATATTTCTAACTGGCGGTATGCCTTTCGGAGTGCGAGCATATCTTTGACTGCTTGCTTTACATCGAAGTCTTTGTCCAAAGATTTGCTGTGTAAGGCTCTTACTTCCTCCTCTTCTTTCTCTATTAGCTTTTTGAACTGTAGCAGCCCTGTTCTTGTAGGAATGCCTTTTAAGGCGCTGTAATTGATTTTTTTCATGGTTAGAATGGATTGGATTCGGAATACTTATAAGTGTGAGCCTCGTCGTCAAATTCAAATCGTGGGCTAGTCGCTGCGTAATCCTTCATCTTGTTGATAAGGTTTTGCTTGCTGCGCTTCCAGCCTATCAGTTTTATCAATGTACCGTAGCCACATTTTTTTCCTCCTGCTTCCTGCTCTATTCTGGTCTCGATGGCTTTCATTATCATATTATCCATTGCCTGCTCATCGTTTTCTGGAACCATGATGTGAACCGTCTCTCGCTCAAACTGTAGATGTTTGAAACTCAGGAAATTTAAATTAGCCCCATGCTTGCCGTACTCCATCACCAGCACATTATTATCGAGCATGGTCATCTGCTCATCTCGATTCTTAAATTGCTTGAGGTATTTCATGCTGTCGTCCAAGGCGCTTGTCTTGATACCGAACTTGGCATCACAGAACTGTTCTAGTTGCGAAGCTCCTGCCATGTGCGACGCTTCGAGCGGCATGAATTTATTGACGCCCTTGATGGTGTGTGCCAATACGAGCAGCGTCAAATCATACTTTAGTTTGTAGCTGACGAGCTTCTTCATCAGTTGGATCGCAATGTTATTATCGGAGGAAGATTCGGAGGTAAGGAAAGTGATATTATCAACGATGACCAGCTCAGGCTTGAACATCAATATCTGGTGTTCGATTTCGGTTTGTGTTATCTTCGCTACCCCTTTGTCATAGTCTAGGAAGTCGGGAGAGATAGAGAGTCGCTTGAGCATCGTCTTATCTGCAAATTCATACTTTGAACCTGTCTCCTTATTGATGTATCTGTTAGAGATGTTCTTTTTTGTCAATTCAAAATCTAGGAACAACACTCGCATCGGGTCACAGGCATTGGACAATATACCAGGAATAACATCATTGCCTTTACTGACCGCATCTGCTATCTGTACCGCCAAGCCTGACTTACCAGTACCGGGAGCGCCAAAGAAAAAACCAACTTGCCCCTTGAGTAAAAGAGGACCCACCATGTTGTGCATTTCTGGCATGTGAATCCCATCCTCAATGTCTTGGTTCATATCCGATTCAATAAACATCGACTTAGGCGACTGCACCCGCATCTTATCCGATAGCTTATTTCGAAGGTCAAACACATCACCATCCTCGTGGTATAACTTTTTGAGGTAGTTGGCAGCGTGTAAGATGCCTACTCTACTTTCATATTTCTGTATAACTATACGGGCATGGTATTCTATGTTGGCAGCGGAGGTAACTCGGTTGGTTAAACCTACTAAGTAATATGGTCCACCAATTTCGGTTAGCTTTTTTCTGAATTTTAGATTATCCGTAACTGTCAATATATCTACGGGAAGGGATTTGTCAGATAAGGCGATGACACTCGTATATATTTCTTTGTTCGCATTGCTGTAGAAATGCTTTGGTTCAAGGAATCGCTTTACTTCAGAAAATGCGTTTTTGTCTTGAATTACTGCGCCTAAGACTGCTTCCTCTAAAGGAAGTGCATGGGGCAACTCCTTTTCCATTGCCAGCTTCCTCAGGTCGGCCGCTATCTTATTATGATCTCGGTTGTAGTTATCAGACTTCGTTGCTACTTCTAATTTGTTGGCTCTGCTCATCGCTCGCAAGGTTAAGAGTGTTAGGAAATTGATTATGGCTAGTGTTTCGCCTACCAAATTTGCGTAATACCTTTTAGAGCAGACAGGACATTCCCTTCCTTGTCCTGTTGCTCTGTTCAGGTATTCGTTTAATAAAGATTAGTTTAGGTTCTCTAAGATGTGAAGTCTTCCTTACTGGTCATGACCTACTCAATAGGCGCTTTTTTAATACTTTAATCGGTGATGGGACGGCTGTTTTCTTGGGGTACTGAGTTTGTAATTGAGTATCAGTACCACGATTAAGAAACTTAGAATTAGCATCGTCCTTTTTTTAAGTTTGAAAAAAATACTTAAATCGGTGATGGGGATGGTTTATTTTTTGGAATCTTCTATTAGTATAGATTGATTCATTATTTAATTTTTTCAGTTATAGATAATTTATACTCACCTTCAATCTTATCAAACTTCCCAGTAGCTTCTAAGAGAGACCAATATTCTTGATAAGTTTCGAGATTGCGTTGCTTGGTGGCGAGTCGCTTGTTTCGCTCTGTTGCTGGCAGATTCTCAGGGATTGGTTTCATTGCTCGTTTATAGTACACACCTGCATATTTTCTCCATTTGGAAACATCCTCTGATGGAGCGGAGACAATCAATTTTCTGTCTGTTCCGTCAGCTTGTTTCTTAGGCACAGGAACAGGCTGTTCCTGTTGTGCCACAATGGTTTTGGATTGTTTCGGGGACGTAGAAACAGTAGGCTGTGCCGTTGTTTCTTTTAGACTGTGCCGCTGTTGAAAACCAATTTTGCGCTGTTGCCCCTCCTGTTGCGCCACTTGCAACGGGGCTGTTTTGGGTGTATTCAAATAGGTAATCATTGCCTCATCTTCATTGATGGTAAATAATTCGATGGCTTGTTCTTTGCCTAGTTGCTCGCAGAGGCTTTTGAAATCATAATGGGATTGATACCACATCGTTCCTTCAAATGCTCCTTCAAAAAATAGGCATAAGAAAAAGACCGCTAAGGCAATCCAGCCAACTGATATATTATGATTGGATAATGCCAGTTGATTATGCTCGAATATTTGTCCCTTGCGAGTCAGTCGGGCTGCTATCAAAGTGGTTTGTGTGGGTAGCATCAATTGGATATTTTTGTTAGCATCCTGAGTGACCGTTCCTTTCCATCTCGTATTCGACATCGTATTCACCATATTGTCGATGGAATCTAATCTCGATTGGATGCTCACCAATTCGGGGTCTTCAGCTTCTACGATTACATTTGCTTTTCCTTCACTCAGTCTGATGACTTCCAGATAAGCACCGCCACCTGTGCTCACACCAGAGACTAAGAAAAACAAAAGGAGCATACACAAAGGAAGCTTTAGGAGTACTTTTCTGGATTCGTAGGCGTCCCATACTTCGTCGGAACTCCAACGCTTACCGAGTTCTACTAATACAAGGGTAAATAAGGTGATGACTTGTCGGATGGTTTCGCTGTCTATCATCCATGATAAAAGCCAAACCAAGCCTTTGAAAGCTAAAAGGATAGAGATGATATTGAAACCATAACTGGCGATGGTGGCCAGTATTTTGTATTTGCGGTTGGCGTCGGTGTATTTGCGTACACCAAAACGTTTCAATAGGGCTTTAACATGATTTATTTGCTGAATCTCTTTATATCCATTCTGCCCTTGATTCGATTCGTTATTCTGCATAACTTGCGGTTAACTTAATGCGTTGAAAAAATATGAGCTCCTACCTCTCCAGGGTAGGGGCTCATTTAGTTTTAAGGAGCATGCCCAACACATCCTCAACGGGCTGTATCGGCGCATATCGAAAACGATAATAGATGTGTTCATAAGCTTCATCCATTCCTGCCTCTACAAAACTGGAGGCTTCTGCTTTCAATAATTCCTCTGCGGTGGCTCTTAGCTTTACTTGCAATTCAAATAGCCGCAACTGCAAGGCTTTTCTTTGTTCTTCTGACATAACTGAATTGTGTGTGGTGAAAAAATAACCACCAGCCAATCGAGGCTGGCGGCATTAACAAATTATAATCCCATGAACATATCTTCTGGGGAAAACGCTGACACCTCAAAAGTGCCAGCGATAAAAAACCCCAAAAACCTGTGGACAGATTGCCCAAGATTAGAGCGGAGATGTAGGGAATCGAACCCTTAACTTATAAAATGAAACCCTCGATTCACCGTCTAAGAAATACCACATCACCTCCAAATAACCGCCTTTCACTAGGCGGCTAGAAACAAACGATTATTAACTAATTCCTGAGATAAAATTGAACCGCTGCGAAGTAACCTAACCGTGTTTTCAAATTCGCAGCGGATTCAACAATCTATGAGTTATGTCTTTGGGTGAATCCCACCTCATTGGCTCTTTTGCCGAGGCAGGATTCTGTGATTGATGTCAATTTTAAAAAGCGGGGAGTCTTATGTTTGAGACCTTCGTGCAATTTCCTGACTCCCCTTACTGTAAAAGCTATAAAAACAAACACTAATTCTTTGCTTTGAAGATAGGGGCGATGGCTCTTTAGCTTCGCCCCCTGAACAACTTGACATTCTTCAAAGATTACTTCTTCTGTTTCAATCTTGGTTTGCCAAAAGGCTTTATAAATCGGTGATGTTCTTCCTGCAGTAGTCGGCTATAATTAGGCTTCTCCGTCCAATCTTGGCAAGAAAATCCTAAGACAACTAATTGAATGTTGTTGTGGTATTTGGAGTCAATCCTTTGACATAACTCCCCATTCTTATTGACGTATAATTTGTTTGCACTACCCATCACCTTGTTATTTTTGTATTGGTTAAAATGTGGTAGCTTTCTCTAGTATATTTAATGCCGTCTTATTGGGGGTGGGGGATTGCTTTTATTCCTCATTCTCTCTATTGGCGCAATCCCCCTGCTATCAACCTATGCTGCCTTCAGGTGCTTCTCTATATTCAGTATAGCACCCTGCTTTATCTCGATATCGCCTTCCAAAATCGCTTTCGCTTCTTTTAATACCTTTGCCTTTGTTGCCTTGCTATAATTAGGTTTATTCCGCAAACAGTTACTGACCGTAAGCGTTGCTAGACCTAGCGTTTCGGCGATTAACTTTATACTCCCTCTAGGCAGAACCAATACGACTGATTCTACTAATTTGTCATTAGTACTATACATGATTGTGGATTTTTATTATCTTGCGTTATATAAGGCAAAGTAATGCAATTTAAATCGTTATTGCAAATTTAATCGTTATTTTTTTTGATTAAATCATCATATATACTAAAATAAGTAATGTTTCTACACTATAACATTAAGACTACTAGGAAGAGATGGAAACTACAGCAAGATGAATTTGCTGAAATTATGAAAGTTAACAGAGGGAAGGTTAGTAGTTATGAAGGCGGAACATCCCCTAAAATAGAATTTCTAATATTACTCGAAGAACTAACAGGCATCCCCTTCCGACAATTCGTAACGACGATGCTGAAACCTGAGGAGCTTCCTGCTGCTCCCTTGAGTGAAAAGGAGTTTTTGGAGGTGAGTGCTGGGTGGGGTAGACAGTCGGAAGTAGAAATGAGAATGATAAGTGTAAAGGATTTAAAAGAAATGCGAGCGGAAATAGATGAGGTAGCTGCATGGATGCGGGCTGAACAACAGGCAAAGGATAAATCGAAATAAAAAATAAAACATGCTATAGAGAAGCAAAACCAAATTTTTCAACTAAAAAAAGCTTCTTATGAAAAGTTACAGTTTTACAGCTATTGATTTTGAAACCGCCAATCACAAAAGGAATAGTGTTTGTGCAGTCGGCTTAGTAAGAATAGAGGACGGAGAAATAATAGATACTTATTATTCTCTTGTCAAACCAGAACCCTGTGAGTTTCATCCATTCAATGTAAAAATACATGGAATTACAAAAGTAGATGTTGAGGAAGCTCCAACGTTTGATGAAGTTTTCAAAGAAATAAAAGAATGGATAGTTGATAAGATAGTTATAGCACATAATATTTCTTTTGAGGAAAGTGTAATTAATGCGCTGTTTAATCAATATGGAATTAAGCAATTTCCAGAAAACTACATTTGCAGCTTATATTTATCTAGAATAAATTTTAATAAAAAACTAGATAATTACAAATTACCAACTGTCTACAAACATATTTTTAATAAAGAGATAAACCATCATAATGCCTTAGACGATGCAAAGGCAAGTGCGGCTATCGCACTTCACATAATGAATGATTGGCAACCTCCAGCCATAGAAAGAATGGCAGAATCGCTATATGCAAAAGGTACTAATTTTATTACTAATAAGAAAAAGAGTAAATCTTTTACGCCAAGTAAGATACTGCAAGAACCTGAATTTGAAAATGTTCGATTATTGAAAGGTAATCATTTTGCTTTTACAGGTTCTCCTCTTCCTTATTCAAAACATGAGGCAGCGCAATTGATTGTCAATTTAGGTGGTAGTGTAACAGCTGGTGTTACAAAAAGCACTACTCATTTGGTTTGTGGAGAATTACCAAATGGATATGAACAAGGGCATATTACAGGAAAAATGAAAAAAGCATTAGACTTGAATGCTAGTGGAAATAATATACAAATAACCGATGCTAATTTATTTGGAAAGTTAGTAAAGATTTGGATGGAAAAATTAGCTAGGGCAGTTCATTGAAAAATAGGAAGGACAGGGACATTGTTAGGAAGTTCTAAAAAAATCGTAACTTATAAGAAGAATTAGAACTTGTACAAAGATTAAATTACTAATCTATGGCCAACCCTAAGTACAATGCTCCCGATTCTGAGGTCATCATTAATACGTTACTCTCTCTAAGTGGTCGAATAAGTGCCTATATAAATGGCGAAAACAAACCCAAGAGAATTACCGAAGTTGTTGAGAACCAAGACAATAAAGAGAAACGGAGCTGAAAAAAGCGAGGTCTGGAACGGAATGTTTCAGACCTCTGCTTTTTGGGATAAGGTGCTAGGTTGCTGCGTTTTATATACTCAAAGTATCTTCGATTACAATCCTTCTTAATTTTAAATTTTTCATAAAAATGTATTTTTTGATGGTGAAAAATGAATGCTTGCAAGAAGCAGTCATTTTTTTTTTGAAGTAAATACATTTCGTCAATTTCTGTTAGTTATTCTTTTCTGAAGAACAACTATCTTTTTTTGACTTAACTAATTGATTAATAACGTTTTAATAAAATAACGTATATCAAATATATCAGTAAGTGAATTTACTAAAAGCCATATCCTTACACTCTAACTACCGCCCTTTAGGTGGTGATTTGCTAAAATTGTTCCAGTTGTCAATAGTGGAGGAAGTTGGCCAAGCTGAGGTTGTGTCTGCTTTTAAATCACAAGGTTACTATCGACATTTAAAAGCAGACCTAAAGAATAGATTATTAGATGGCATTTTTCTAAGCTCATTTAAGGAATTGACAGCCATACAACATACCCACTTCAAGATACAAAAGCGGAATTTAGAGAGTAAGATGTTGATACAATCTGACCAACGTATAGCAGGGGTGACAATTGCAGAAGAGACGGTGGCGAATGCAGAAAAATATGGGTTAGTTGAAATAGTCTATACACTCTCAAGAGATTTAGAGATTATTTATGCTGTTAATAAAAACGAGACTAGGAAGTATCAAAAATATAAAAGGAAGGTAGCTATTTATCTGAAGTACTTACGCCAAGAAACGACGGCACAAAGCCTGTTTGCAGAATTAGCACATTGTATCCAGCGGAAAAAAGATACGAGCCACATTCTTGCCGCTATAGAAGTGTTGCGGTCATGGACGTTTGAAAATAGTCAATACAAATTTAGATTCTACTATTATTCGGTTCGTAACTTATACGCTCGATTGCATAATGACCATGCTCAAATAATAAAAATTTGCAAAGAAGCGGCAGCTTTCTTCAGTCAGTCAACTACTATTTTACCATATACAACCGAATGGAGTTTTCGATTCCAAATGCTACCTGTGTACTTGACCCAGAAGGCGTATGGCGATGCAGCTGTCTGTATTAAAAAAATACTGCACCTACCTTCAAAGGGTTCTTATAATTGGCACCTAACCCTACTTTACAAAGCGGTATTAGGTTTCTACTCAAACAGAAGAGGAGTAGTAATTCAGGCATATAATGAGGCGGAAAGTATAAAGAAGAAATTATCTGCTGAGGTGATATATGAGCGATGGAAAATAGTAGGGGCGTATCTGGCACTATTTGGAAAGGCTGGACAACTCCATTTCCCTGCGGAGTTTCGGACGTATCGGTTTGTGAATGATACCAAGCCAAACGGAACCGCAAAAATTAATATGCGAATCCTGGAGCTTTTACATCTGCTGCTCGATGATAAACGCAAAGTGTACATGAACAGGGTAGAGACCATCGAGCAATATATCTCGACAAATTGTAAGGGTAAGCCTCGTGCAAAATATTTCCTGCGGATGCTGCGAGCGGTAGAGGACGGCGACTATAATGCGCTACGGGTGGAAGCGCATGCAAAGAAACATCAGGACTTGCTGAAACGGACGGCAAGCACTATAAATATAAATGTGTTGGATAGTGAGCCTGTGCCTTACCCCATTCTATGGGATTTGGTAATGGACCACTTACGACCTTAGATTATTTTACAATTAAATTACTCAAAATCAACCACTTAACTGTTCCAGTTTTGTTCCAGTTTTGTATCTTTGCGAAAGATTCAAATTAGTTGACATTATGTGTGTTTTATAACTGATTGATAATCAGTTATCTATTCTTATTCGGGGTGGTCAAAATAACGACCTGAGAATATACCCATTTTGTGGAAAAAAAGCACAACATACACATTATCAATTAATTATCATTTCTTGCTCACGACAACTGGCACACAACTGGAACAGTTTGGCGGGGGAAATCAACAAGGAATGAGAAAAAAAAATCTGCCTTCATTTAAGCCTGCACGCCTAGTAATAGGCACTTCTCGAACTTACATTGCTCTCAAATTCACAACTAAGGCTGGAAAATATGTACCTGGTAAACCAACCTACGGATTAGGTAAAGTCTGGAACATGGAACAACGGAAACGACGAGGCAATCAACTCGTTGAGCGCATCAACTGGTGGTTAGGAGAGGGCTTCTTTTTTGAGGACTTTTGCGAAATTAAAGCTGCGGAGGGGATTCGATTAGAAAAGCTTCAGTCTGAAGACGTTGCCGAAAATCGAAAATTAAAATTGAGCCAAACAAATATTATTGAGGCTATAGAAGAAGCTCGGCAATTCACTATTGCTAAAACAAGCAAAAAATCTGTAGTGAATACGATGAGTTCAAAAGCGAGAATATTGACCGCCTATTTGAAAGAAAAGGGTTTGGCTGAAATGAGCGTTTCGGAATTTACTAAGCACGATGTACGAAAGTATCTGATGTACTATAAAGTGGAAAGAGTCGGCTTAGATGGAAACATTAGAAATATTACTTATAACAATGTAATTATGCATAATTCTACGATGTGGACTGAGTTGGTGGAATCAGAATATTTGGCAAAAAACCCTTGGTTTGGACAAAAACGACTACCTGAAGAGGATAAGATTAGACAACCTTTTGAGGAGGAAGACGCTCAAGTCATCCTTGATTATTTGAAAGAACATGATAAGCGATTGTATTATGCGTGTGTCATTATGTATATCACAGGCATTCGCCCAGTTGAATTGGTTGGGTTAAGATTCCGAGATATTAATACAACAAAAATGAATATTCGGGTACATGCTAATTCATCGAAACTTAGTAAATTTCGATGGCCACGGATACCAAAGAAGTATATCCCCGTTTTTCAGGAAGATTTTTGGACAAAATATCCAGCAACTTATTTTGTGTTTGGAATCAATAGTCTTCCACATCCTTCAGCATCCGCAGGAAAAGAGACGATGAAAACGAAACATAAAAATATACTTGATTTATTATACATCGAAGGAGAAATCAAAAACAGGGAAGGGTATCAGTTTTATTCATGGAAGGATACTGGAGCAGGTGATATCATTGACGAGCTTGGCTTTGAAGTTGCTCAGGTACAGCTAGGGCATAAATCAGCAAAAACCACGATGCGCTATGCCAAAAAACAGCGCATTAACAAAAAGATGTTGGGATTCTCTAGTGATTTGCAATAATTACTTATATTTGTATCATCAAGACTAAGAATAGCGTTTGCCCAAGCGCTTCAGATATATAAGATTTTGTTTTCATTTGGTTTTTTGGGTTAAGGTTCCGTGTACTCATATACGGAACCCCTTTTTTTTACCTAAGAACTCCGCCTCCTGCTTTTGTTAATTTATCCAATCGTTCTACTAAATCAATCGCTGTTTGGTCGGTAATAATGGCTTTGATGTTTGGGATGGCTTGCAATAATTGCTGCATCACCAAATAAGTCATTTTGGCCAACTCGTTATTTTCTTGATTGTTTTGAGTCGGATTTTCGGTTGTCGTCGCTGCGATGGTCGGCCCACCTGTTACCATTTGGCGATGGCTGACGATGTTGTCGATGGCTCGGACGTGATTGAGTACGTGTGGATTTCTGAGGGCGCTGTGATTGACAAAATATTCTTGGCCGACTTCGTTGGCTAAAATAGGACCCGATGCGGACGCCATCAGGATCGGGTGATTGTAGTCCAACATTCCTGTGGGCGCTTGTCCGATATATTTGGCATTATAATTCAAGCCGTCGTCCGCTCCTCTTACGTTGGTCCATCTTCCTTTTTTCTTCTGAGGGACGTCTACGCTGGAGATAATTGATTTTGCTTTGGCTATATTTCCTAATACGGTTGCAACGGCTGTGCCAATAGCTACCAAATTACCAGGAAATGGCACACTCGCTGCTGATGCAGTAGCTTGAGCAATCGCTTGGGCAGAGCTGATACCTATCTGCGCAATCGCCAATACCTTTCCTAATGCCGTGTTTTTTGCTGCTTTGCTGCCTAATGCATCTATCACACCACCTACTACATTACCAATCGCTTGGAAGTTTTGCGCTAATAATTGCGCTTGTTTGGTTTGTGATTCAACTAATTGCTTCCGGTCTTTCTCATCAAATTGCTTGATAGTATCCGACTTCTTTTTTCGAAAGGCAATTTCTAAATCAAGCGTATCTATGCCATGCAACTCAGCAAGTCGAAGTAGGTCGGTTTGCTGCGTCTCCAGTTCTTCGAGCGCCAATTGGCGTTCGGTAAGGAATTCTTCTTGGATGATGGCATTGATTTCTGCTTCTGCTGCTTTTTTGGCTTCTTCCCTGGTGTGCATCGCCTCCAAGTCTGCGGCTACTTGAGTCGCTTCCCGTTCGGAGTCTTTGGCTAGTTTTTCCTCGAATAGTTGTTGGCGGAGTTCTTCTAAGGCAATCTCTTTTATTCGCTCTAGGTCGAGTCTATTGGCGGTAGCCGTAGCGACGCCTTTTTTCTCTAGCTCTATAGCTAGTTGGATTTGCTTGTCATATTTAGCAGCGAGCTTCGCTATCTTCTGGTCTTCTTCAGATAGTTGAGCAATCGCAGATTCTTGTTTGATGAGTAGGATTTTTTCTTCTAATTGCTCGGCTTTTTTGGCGAGTTCTTTAGCTTCTTTTGCTGCTGACTTTTGTCGCTCTTCAGCTTGTTTCTCCCGTTCTTTTCTTAGTTTTTCTGCTGCCTCAGCTTGTGCAGCTCGTTCCTCAGCAGTTGGTGATAATGGTGGCGGTGGTTTACTTGTACTTACTGATTTATCAGGAGCAATCCCCTTCAGTCGATTCAGTTCAGCCGTTGCGCCTTTTATTTCTTGACTTAGATTTATTACTTTTTGTCTAGAATCAGCGATAGTTTCAGGGTCTAATTTCACCTGAAGAAGACCGCCTCTTCCCGAATCTACCGTTTTTTTATGTAGTGCCCGTAAACCTTCCATTCCTGCAATTTGCTCTTCTATACTTGCAATCGATTCTTTATTGACAAATAAAAGCCGAGCTTTTTCCGCTTCTAAAAAATCCCTAGAAGCACCTGCATTGATACTTAGCACCGTTCCGTATTTGTCTATTTCGGTTATGGCACCAGGGGTTATTTCTCCAACTCTCTGGATGACTTTGGCGAGTTCGGTTTGCTCTTCTTTGGTAGGTTTTGTTTTTTCGCTCAGTTCATCGTATCGCTCTAATAATGGGACTAATTCCGTTTCCAAATCCTTGACTTTCTGGGTTTGGTCATCAAAGGCTTTTCCAGCGGCGGCTACAGGATTAGTCAATCCTAGTAAACTGTCATTTACGCTTGTGAACACATCTACCACATCCCCCGCAAAATCAACTAATCTATGAAAAACAGGTATTAGGGTATTGGCTAACTTTTCACTCACTTCAGTTACCTTGGCGCTAAGAATCGCTTGCTTTCTTGCCAACGTATCACTATTCGTAGTAAATGAAGTCTGCGCATCTATTGACTTCTCGGTGATTAGCTCTAAGGTTGCTGCTGCTTTTGCTTGCTGCAACATCGTACCCGTTAAATTCTTGAGTCCTTTTTCCTGAAGGCGAGCTTTTACGTCTGCTTCTTGAATAGAAATACCCAATGTTTTCAACTGCTCCCGTTCTCCTAATACCGCCTTCCCTAATATTTTGGTGACTTCTTCGGCTTTGATTTGCCCTCCTGTCCATTCGGATAATGCGCCTGATAGGTTCACCAACTCCGTGGATATATCGGCGGCTTCTTCTCGCTGGAAGCCCATTGGAATGAGTAAGTCCCCTATGGCGGTTGCTGCATCGGTGTACTGGCTGATGGTGAGTCCCATCGCATTGGCATTCCGCTTGGCGGCTTCCTCTACGGCTGGTAATGCTTCACCAAAAACGACTTTTGCCTTTTTGGTTAGTACTTCCATTTCTACGCCTAAATCAAAAAGTTTTGCACCATATTGGATAACTTCTCTGGCACCAAGCGCAGCGACTTGGGCTAAGAGAAACCCTTTTGCCATCGAGGTTATCTTTGCCCAGACATCCACCGTGCCTTTAAGCTTTCCTTTATGGGCATCTACGAGACCATTGAGTTTCTGTAATTCTTTTATTTTATTATTATACTTTTCAGACCCAACAGCCATTAACGCCAATTCTCTGGTTACTTTCCTTTTTTCAGCAGTAATCGCCTTGATTTGATTTGCTACTTCTCTACCATTTATAAATATAGAAACTTGTCTACGTGCCATTTTTTACTAATTTTAAAATTTACCAAATCTTTTAGTGTCCCTGCTACTCATTCGCCTAAAATCTTCATTTAATGCTTCTAGGAACACATCAATTTCAGCATGAAATGTACTTTTGAATGTGGGTGTATCTGGAGATAATTTTTGTTGAGAGGAGTTGCCAGAAATCTTAGTTTCTAGAATACCGGGAATAGACATAACTAAAGTAGCTGCTGCTATATCTGCGTAGTTGTTTTCTAATAATTCTGCCAAATCATCTAAAGACCTTGGCAAGACCGGACTTAACCATGGGCGTTTAGCTCTAGCTGCTGATTCGCTTCCTTTTGGTCTACCTTTACCGACTCCTTGTTCAATAAACAGCCCATGACGAGCAAACAAGAAGGCAATAGATTCTATCTCTAGATTCTTTTTTCTCAATCTTCGCTTTATGCTTTCAAACAAAAAATCTTCTTTTGAGATAGAAGTAAATCCAGATTTAGACTTGTGAGCTTTTAATTTTGAGAACCCTACTTTTAAGGCTGCTCTTTCATGCAAGCCTAGCCCCGCTAGTCTTCTCAATAGCTTGTCTTTTGTGATGTTTGCCCAAGCTAGGACTTCTTTATCCATCGCTTCTAGGCGGTCGCCTACTCTTTGTGAGTTATTATCTGCCATGGGGCAAAGATGGCGTTGGTGAGGAGGAATGGAAAGGACAAGCAACTACTCCTTTAACCAGGAGAAAGAAAATATTTTAGTAACCAAGCCTAATAGCAGGCTCTTAGCAGAATACTCATTAATAGGCTTCAGCGTCTCTCGCCATTTTTCTACCACCACTTCTTTTTCTACAATCTGCATAACAGGTTTTTCTGCCACATCTGATTTGAAGGCTTCCCAGTTCCAATCCCATTCAAGGTTGCCGACCCGAATAGGTAGAAACATCTTTGGGCAATCTTTGCCAGTAATATCATAATGGCGATAGAGGTCGCCTATACTCAAGTTGTGGCGATCAAGTATTTCTTGACAAAGTAAGACGGTGGTTTGGACGGTTTTTGTCCAATCGCTATCAACATTCACACACATTTCTATATTAATGGTGTAGTAGTTCGGATTTTTGTGGAGCGTTCCTGCTAGTAGTTTCTCTCGGAGCGGGAGGTCGTTGCTCCTTGGTTTGTCGCCTACGGTGTGGGCGACTTCATTTTCAGGGATACAGCAAATTACTTCTTCGTTTTCTACGACATAGTGTGCAGATGCTCCTTTTTTGTTTTTGTTAAAATAAGACCGATGTGCTTTTGCGCCTGCTCCTTTGTGGGGGTTCGCTGTCCAATGGACGACTACTCCTCTGATTTCGTTTAGTTGGTAGCGGTTTTTGTCTTTTAGGGCTGGGTGATTATTTGGGTTGGTGAGTAGGTGTTGGGTTATTTGAAGCATATTTTTTATTGTAGTGATTTTTCTTTTTTCAATTGAAAAAAAAGAAACAAAAATTCTAGTTAAAAATAATCGCTCCGCAATTTTTAACAGGCAGCCGCCACCGTGATGCAGGGCTAAAATCGAAAAATCTTTTTCGTTTTTTTGGTGGTGGTGGTACAATTGCAATTTCCATAACAACGACCACAAGCGCTATATCTACTATTGTCCTCGACTGTAGCTGCGGCCTCTTCGACTGCTGCAGCTAGTGCTTCTTTCCACGCCTTGTAAGTTGGGAAGTTGTCAATATTCTCAGTCAAATACCATTTTGCTTTGGAGAGGTGACGTGCGGCGAATTCTTCATTGTGGCCAGCTAATACGCCTATACTATTCATTCCTGCATTACTTGTTTTTCGGCTACTTTGTGGCTCAAGCTCTTCTACTTGTGCGATGCGGTCGCCTTGGAATTGGACGATATTTCTCTTCAGAGATTCTAGGACGGTATAATGGGCTACAGATTTTTGTAGGTAGAATAATAGTTGTTTTTCTTGAGCGTCTAAGGTATTGGCTTTGATTTTGGTTTTGATTTCTGTATAGAAAGCTTGTCCCAATAATGGTTCTAATACAAAAATTTCCATCTCCTCGATAACGGGGCGCATGATTTGGTAGATGTAGCGATTGATTTTCATATCGTAATGTACCGCGAACTCGCTGGCGTAATTGATGACCAGCGAACGATGTCGAGCGTATTCGGTCGCAGCGGTAAATAATGGGTAATCTGCTAAATTGGCGTCTAGGAATAAGATTAGGCGCTCGATGCTGTTATAGCCTTGATTGAGGTGTTTGGCTCTGAAGGTATTTACCTGGTATTTATATGCACCTTTGCGGTCATCGGTTTCGGTGCGGTATAGGCCTGATTCGCCGAAACTGATATCGCCCACAAAACTATGCTCATAGACTGTCAATAGGGCTAATGGTCTGCGAACGGCTTCCAATAGATTGACGATACGGGCATCGGTGCTACTAAGATTACCGAGCAGCTCATCGTATTGAGTTTGTCCTATGATTGGAAGGATATAGTCGTAGGTCGCTCGCTCGATAGTGGGCGTGATGGAGCGCATGTCTATGCTCACATTGATAGCTCCGCCTACATAGGGCTGTAATTCTGTGATTTCAGAAAATAGAATATTCATAGGGCAAAGGTGTTATTCTTTTGAGGTGGATGGAAGGACAGGCGCATCGGGTTGGGTCTTGCTTTCGTCTCGACCATGCTCGTTTTTGTCTTTGGTGGTGTGGCGATTGTGGTCGATACGGAATACAATATCCCAGTCTTCGTCTTCTGTGCGATTGTAAAGGGCTATATAATTGAGCGGCTCTAGTATCTTGAGTTGTTCGACGGTATTGGTGTCTACTTCGATATTGAATAGTTCTCGTTTGTCGCTGCCTGAGCCTGCTCCCATGCTGCCTCCTTCAGCAGCCAACCCAATCATGCTTGGATGTCCGCCCAAGCCTTGAACGATTTGCCCATCGGCTGCTGCGGAAGATGGGACCCAACTATTCTCCTTTACCTTATCATCGAGCGCCAGAATTTCCACTTTCCCTTCATCTACTTTGGTGATTTCATTTTGTTTGAAGACAAAAGCTAGGGTTTTGAAGGCGTTTTCTGTGCCTGTCAATTCATCCTCAATTGCACCAATCAGTTTATCGATGATATCGTTTCGTTCATCATCCGTGAAGTTGTCCCATTCCTGATGTTTTACTTTAAAATAGGATTCTGGGATATTGATTTGATACTTCAGAATGATTTGGTTGGACTGCATCGAGTTGATGATCTCAGGGACTTTGGCAGCCACATCCAACCAACCATTTTCCCGAATCAACCCCAACCAATACGGACGGGCATAATAGACGGTACCAGGTGTCTTTACTCTAGTGTGCCAAGCAAATTGCCGTTTTGCGCCTAATTTGTCCACAAACTTTCGACGGTCGAACCATGGCATTAATGGAATTTTCTTTCTTCGCTCCTGAGGTGGTGGCGCGCCTTGCTTGAAATAAGGGCTATACCAAATTTCTTCTATCTTGAAATTGTCCTTATTCTGCTTCCCTAATCGACAGAATTCGGCCTCCTTGTGATAAATGGAAGTGATGAGCTTGGCGTCTTTGCTCAGTATCAATTCAGAGAAACTATTCCAGTTATACCGGTAATCCAAAAACTGGGGAAATAGCCATTCGGTTTCAATCATATTTTCCTCCAGCCATTCCTCTATTTTGGGAATTTTGACAGGTTCTATGATGCCTGCGTGTAGGTCTTTTCTACGATAATAAACCAAGCCATTGCCGAATAGCATCTTTGCCAAATCATATTGCACTCTGCCTGCTATGCCTACCTTTTCAAAGGCGCAGCGGATAACAGTAGGCAGATTGTCGCCTTGTCCAAATGGATTTTTCCACGGTGCCCATTGATATCCGCCATCCTCCTCAGGTGGTATCTCTGCGGTGGTCATTGGTTTGGCTGGTGTAGGGAGCGTAGATTGTTTGCTACCTGCTCGCATTTCTGGCAAAGCTCTGAATTTGCCCGTAGTGGGGTTTTGACCTACGATTATTTTAATATCTCTACCTTTTTTCATTAGGGAACGACTGTTTGATTATTGAATTTGAGTACCAAGGGTGGATGGATGGTGCGTATTTCGCTGGTGATATGCCCATCTACTAGGAGCGTAATATTTCGGGTATAATTTTTTCGATGATGCGGATTGCTCTTTCTAGCATTGAGCAAAGCGGCTTTTTTCCGCTCTTGTTCCGTTGGTGGCCGTTTGGCAATATTGGACTTTTCCTTCTTCTGGAATAAGGGGTCGGTGCTAGTCAGTATCGCTTCGGCGTACTCGATGCGCTTCCCACCTGTTCGCTTTTGGCGATTGTAGGAGCAGACTAGCATGGAAAAGGTTTTTCCAGTTCCCATCTGCTTGAGCATGTCTGCGGTTTTGATTACTGGTGTTGCCATAGGGCAAAGGTGGGGCGAATTGGGAAGGGGGGACAGGACAGAAAAAAGGTATACACTTCTGAAAAATGTATACCTTTGTAAATAGTATAAAAAAAATTATTATGACAAAATTACACAAAATCAAGGAGATAACCTTTCCCCTTAATTTATTTGCTACAACTTTCCTTTTATTCATTTTCTGTTCTCAATTAACGAGTCAAGGCATAAAAGAAGTTGATCTCGATTTCGATGAACATTTAATGACTGTTACCACATTGATTTTTACCAAAAAAAAAGCTAAATACAAAATTCATTCTGGTCAAGGTACAGGCTTCTTTTTTAGGGAAGACTTTAAAATAAGTGATGATTCTACAGGCACAAGATTTTGGTTAGTTTCCAATCGACATGTTTTATACCCTGAGGAAAGTTTTCCCGATAATTTAGAATTTGGTCTTAGAGAGAAACCTAAAAATCAAGATAAGACCATTTGGATATCAATTAAAATTTCTAATGATTCCATTAAAAAAAAGTTAAGAATATTTCCAGATAAAACTATTGATGTTGCTGCTCTAGATATCACAAACGAAATATTTGAATATTATAAATCTGCTAAAAACCCAATGGCTTTCACAACACTTTCTAGTACTGCTTTATACAACAAGGATCACCCCTACCAACCATCATTAGGTGATGATATATTAGCAATTGGTTATCCAAAAGGATTTTATGATTCTTATAATTCTTCACCTATTGTAAAAACTGGAATCATTGCTTCAAGATATGGATTGTTGTTTCGTGGCTCACCTTCTTTCGCCATTGATTGCAAGTTGTTCCCTGGTTCTTCAGGTAGCCTAATAATAGCTAAACCAAAAGAAATAATAATTTCAAACGGTCAACCTTTATTCACAACCAAAAAAGGCATCTATTGCTTAGGAATTTATTCAGGAGAACCATATCAAGAAAGAATCGCAATGAAAAACGGCAAAAAAGTAATAAAGCAGGAGACCTTTGATTTAGGAGTCGTTTATTATGCTGATTTAATCAAGGAACTAATTGGCGTAAAATAGCTAATGGCTTATTGAAATTTCCAGACAGCTGTAGTTTCAATACAAATTTTCTCCTTATTTTCATAAGTTAATTGACCAATCTCTTTTCTGATAAAAATCATCCTTTTGCCTTTTATCGCATAGATTAAACGGTCTTTGTATTCGGTGGTAGTTATTTCGTCTTGTGGGGGATTAGTCATTATTCTCATACCTGTTGATGTTACGGAATATCTACTAATCATAAGTGTGTCTGCATTCACTTCAATTTTTGAGATGGTGGTATCTGGTGAATGGGAAAAAAATAGATTGTCAGTAGGAAAAATTACTTGACTAGCTGGTTGTGCTAATAAACAGATTGGAATTAATAAGAAAAGAAAGAGGCAATGGATTCGCATAAGATTGTGATTTTATTGTTTAGGGCAAAGGTGGGAAGAATAGGGGTTGGGATACAGAATATAGATAATCCAAGGTATCAAACTCTTTTCTTAGCCATTTCTAATTCCTGCAACTTCCGCTTATCCTCCAAATAAGAGAGATAGGTCAATCCTGTAGAATATAACTGATTGCCGACCACCTTCAAGTTCGGCAAACCTCCAGACAGTTCTAATAATAAGGTAGCCCAACCATAATCATTCCCGCCCTGCTCTGTGCCATCTGGCTCCTGAAAGATATTGGCATATCCTTTTATGATTTGGTGGCGACAACTCGCAAACCAAAACACAATGAGCTGCTTGACATTTTTTGGCAACTGTGCGCAAAGCTGTGCCCGGGCGTCAATGGTGGATTCGTGGTGCAATAATGCCAGGCGGCGGTCACCATGGTAATTTGATTGTTTGAGCGCCTTGGATGGTTTTTTCCCTGGGCGATAAAGGATGGCCAATAGGCGATGTAAATAGTGTTCGTCTTTGGTTTCTAGGTATTGCTCAAAGGCGGTGAAGCTCATCGTTAGCTCATATAGCGTGATGTTAGATAGCTCGTCTTTTGGGGCAAATAGTTTGGTCTTTTTTTTAGGGCCTTCTAATCGGGGAAATGGGCAACGGGAGAGGGTCATCGTTAGCTCGTAGGTGGTGGCGGTCTCGGTGGTCTCTTCTTCAGTAGGGAGCTTCACTTCCTGAAAGGCGAAGTTGGTCATTGCCTCTACGATGGTATTTAGCTCTGCTAGGAAGATAGTTTTACCTTCGCCTTCTGTCTCGATGCAGTCTTTTTCCCAGCGTTCTAAGAAGTCTTCTTCTAGTCCCATTAAGTATTTGGCGATGGCTAGTCGCTTATAGGGTAAGGCTTCATCGAGGGTAAATTCTAGGAGGCTATCCTGCATAATTATTTGGTAGCAGGTGAGTTGTTGCTCTACGGTAAGGTCATCCCAATTTTGAGGTGCCTGATAACTGGTGTCATTGATAGTAATAGAATCTTGCATGATTTTAATTTTCCTCCCCCTAGCCCCCTCCAGAGGGGGATAAAAGGCTTATTCTTTGATAAATTCGACGGTAGCGGCGCTGATGCCCGTTTGGTCGATTTTGAAACTAATCGTTTTGATGACACCGCTCAGGTGTCCATTTGGGTGACGGATGGTTCGGCGACTGTTCTCCCATTTTCTAACTTCCAAAATGTCCGCAATTTCCAATCTAATATTTTTTGTGATGGTATCCCCTTGTAATAATGGGAGATATTGTTTCCAGAATTTTTCGTAGATGCCATTTGCGCCAGACCAATCGAGCGTATAAGTGCCTACACTATTGCCCTCGTAATTGGTTTCCTTGTGAGTGCCGAATGGATAGGTATTGGCTCGGCTATTGTTCTGGAGACCTCGGTCAAATAATAATTTGATACCTGTTTCATTCATGCCTATTTTCAATTCATCGGAACTTCCTTTTTGCTGGACAATTGGAATAGACCAAGTGAATGAATCTGGATTGAGAAAAATAGAGCGCATATCCTCGTAAATTGTGCCAATTTGTAGGGTTATTGGCTCAATACCATCGCCGATGGTGATGGGTGTAAGCTGATTATCTCTCTTTGCGATATCCGTATCATCTGTAGGATATTCGAGCGAAAACCCTTCTCTTTCTTCAAAGTCGATATTATAACCTGGTTCTGCTTTTTTTGTCCAACTGATAGCAGGTTGGAGCAGCTGGTTGATTTTATTCCTTATATATAAGGTCTGGCGTTTGATTTCGTAGTAGACATTGGCGAAGTCTAACAATTTGAGGGCATCCTTGGCGGAGATGTCTGGTATGTGTTGATTGAGGTCGATGCTTGCTTTGAAGCCATTCAAAAAACGAATAGCTGAAGTACTCACATCAAAATATTCGCTTATTTGGTCAAGCGCATAATTATTATAGATAACGAGCTGCTGGGTATCGGCTAGGTTGTAGAAATCGCCTGAAATTGCTTTAATGTCAGAATTTGCTACAATTTGCTCGAAAATGTATGGAATTCTGACAAACGGTACTACCGTATGCTCGAATTGCTCGGTTGTTTGTGGCGTATTTTGTTTGAGTTGGCCATTTTCGTAATAATTGATATAGCCTTCAAAGGCAGGGTTTCCGTTTTCGTATTGCGCATCATTATAATAGGTTGGGAATGCTATTTTCGTATTGCCGTTAGTGTGGCTATCCGTAATGTAGTCCGTCATATTGGATTGGTTGGCCAAAGCTGGTGCATTGTTGCTAAAGACGGTCCATCCTTGGAAAATTTGGATTTGGAGTTCTTCTCCATTCTGCGGATTAAATATCAAACGGTCTGGCGTTTCGACGGTGGTCAGATTGGAAAACACCTGGTTAATTTGAATGGAAAAATAGCCGGCTACTTCTGCGGGGTCGCTATACCCTGATGTACCATCGAGGGAAAAATTGACATTGTTGACATTGAGGCTATAAGTCGCTGGAGGGTTGGCTGCGGATAGCTTAGTTTGTGCAGCTGTATTTTGAGGAATGGCGATAGTTTCTAATATCTTATTGATTTTGATTTTATCAAGATTTTTCAGAAAAGTTAAATCTATATTTTGAAAAGTGGCTTTGATGAATTTGTCGCTGGCATTTGTAATGGTGAAAGTCCCCGTCTCGAATGGTAATCCTTCTATATATAAGGTTGCGTTCTCAAATTTCTTTTTGCCTGCGAAGTTGATTAGGTTGGGATAGCCTAATACTGCGAGGTTTCGAGGGGTCAAGGGTACTGAGAAAGGGAGTGTCCATGTGCGAGGGAAATTGTCCGCATCAAAAATTGGATTGTTCATCCTGATCGAGATGGCTGTTTTGGGGTTAAGGTCTAGGTATTGATTTTTGATGCGGATGGCGAACATGTAGGTTAATTAAGTTTGAAAGTTAAGTATATCTATAACTGTTCTTTTATATCTTTTTTCTTAGGACAATAGTAGGGTCATTATCCTTACTCCTGAAAATCCCCTGCTCTGTCCTAAATAGTAGGATAGTTTCGTTACCATTTCCCACATCAACGCGTTTCAATTCTATCAGTAAAGGCGAATAAAAGTTAATCGTCCAATACGTTGTGCTATTTTCGTCTTTTATTCGAGTGTTGGTAGCATTACTTTCAGCTTGATAAGTAGTACCATTTATTTTGACCCGCCATTTGCCACTGATAAAGCTTTTTGCCGCCTCTTTCGTGAATTTTGCATAACTGCTGTCTGGATAAATTTCTTTTAAGGCAGCGTTTAGCGTATTTGCTTTTTTTTGCTGCAAATAAATGTGCTTTTTGCTTCTTGCTATTCCAGAATAAGCAATTGCAATTTCACTTAATATTTCATTTACTATTGTGGATGAATCGCTAAAAACCTCATTTTCTCCCTTTTCTACAATCACAAAACCTGTGTTATCATCATTAGGGACTAATTCAAAACTTTGAGCGTTAACGCTTCCTAAAAACGCTGCGAAAAATAATATAAAACTTGCCTTTTTCATCTTTTCTATTTTTAACTAATTTACTAATTGTGACTATTTTTTCTTTAGTCGGTTTACTTCTTTTTGTAGTCGGTTTACTTCTTTTTGTAGTTGTTGTATTTGTGTTTGTTGGGATTTTACTGCCTCGATAAGTGGGGCAACTAGTTGCGTATAATCTACTCCTAGGTGTCCTTTTTCATCAATTGTAGAAACTGTTTCGGGAAAATACTTTTGTACGTTTTGTGCAATCACTCCTAACTGCTTTCGTTCTTTTTCATCATTTTTCATTTTGAAAGAAACGCCCTCAATTTTTAGGATTTTATCTAAGGAATTTTTTAGCGGTTTGATTTCTTTTTTTAGTCGGCGGTCTGATACGTCTGTTAATGTTCCTGTGTATTCAATATCGCCCGTTACGTCTAGTTCTACGCTTGGATTGGTCATTGCTATGCCTACGTTGCCTGAGCTATTTATTGTCATTCGTTCAGTTCCCCCATTCGTAGTATTATTACTAGCGGTAAAAAACCTAAGTTCTGTCGCAGCATTAAATTCGCCTAATCCACCCCCATAAAGAACATGATTATAATTACTTCCATTCGTTGACGTAAACAAAAGCACCCCTTCGGTTTCTGTTGTGTTATTATAGTGTTCTGTCGTAATACTTTGATATTTTGTAGTGTTGTTTGTTAACGAACCCGATAACCGTATCGTGCCTAATCCACTATTGCCCGCCTGTAAAATTTGAAATTTTGCACTAGGGTTAATTAAACCTACCCCTACATTCCCCCCGTCATAATAAAAATCTGTTCCCGACTTTTCCCAAAGACCCTTAGTTACCCAATCCGTACCGCTTCCCGTAGATTGTAAAAAATCGCCACTTGCACCTGCGGAGTTACCCGAATCTTTTAATGCTCCTGTTATTCTGGCGTCGCCTGATACGTGTAGTTTGTCGCTTGGTGCGGATGTTCCGATACCTATTTCACTCGTTGCCGAAATTACAAAACTGTTGTTGGCTGCGCCTTTTTTAATCGTAAAAGGATTAGCCCATGTCAATAAAGTATTATCCCTAAAAAATATATTGTAATTTGAGTTATTCGACTCCATTAAATAAAAATCTGTTGGGCTGGCAACGTCTGGTTCTTTTAACAAAAGATGACTACTGTTTGTATTTATTTCAATACTGCCTTCGACGTCGAAAGTACTACTTGGCGAACTCGTCCCTATCCCTACATTCCCTGCGGAATAATAAACGTAAGTGTTACTTTTTGTCCAATACCCCTGACTAGACAAATCAATCCAACTCGTTCCATTATACCCCTCAAATACATTCGACAAATACCGAATAGTACCCGCATTACTATTTGCAGTCGTACCTATCCGAATAGCCCCGTTTACGTCCAATCGCTCGGTCGGACTAGTCCCGCCGATATGCAATTGACTATTAGCATCGACTCGCAACTGAGCGAATGAAGTTTGGAGAAGCGCAAAGAATAATAAGCCTAATAATATCTTTTTCATGTTAATTTATTTTGTGTAGAATATTGTAGCAATTACGCTAGAAAATGTAGAACCTGAGTGATTTTGTACCCTCAATAAACCAGACGAATACCAACATCTAATAAGTGACGTATCACTAGTACCCGTTTGGATTGATGATGTACCTACATATTGTACACTTCCTGTTACAGCTCTAAATCTTATATCTTCTAAATTAGCTAATGTAACGGCTATAGTTTCGGTAGTTGTGGGAGCAACAGACCCATAATCTAAAGTCAGTTTATAAACAGCATCGCCATCAATATTGTCATAGCCTACTAATTGTTCTGTGACCGAATCATCAATTAAAGTTCCATTAGCTCCTGCTGCTCCTGTTGCTCCTTGAATACCTTGAATACCTTGAATACCTTGTGCTCCATCTGCTCCATCCTCTCCATCTGCTCCTGTAGGAAAATTTATGTTTGCTTCCATATATTTTACCAAATCGTTAAAATTCATTTTATAAGTCTCTAAGGCATCTAAATCCCTAAAGGCAAAAACATCTGCTCCTGCAATTTGATTTTCGTCTTTTAATGTAAGTTCTGAAAAATCATATTTAAAGGCAGTCGTTCCTACGTCTATGTCATACCCTGTACCGTCCGTAAAAATACCTGTCATTTGCTGTTCCATTTCATCTGCAAAGTTCTTGAAAGTCATTTTATAAACTATGTCAGCATCTATATCTTCAACTGCAATCAAATCTGGGTCTAGTATAGTTGATTCAGTAATAGAATTTAATTCTGAAAAATCATAAGCAAATTGACCTGCACTTATATCATAGCCTGTACCTTCTAGTACTGTTCCTGCTGCTCCTGTAGCTCCTTGGATGCCTTGCGCTCCTGTTGCTCCCGTTGCGCCTGCATCCCCCGTATCTCCCTTGTCGCCTTTCAAACCTTGGATGCCCTGCGCTCCTGTTGCTCCCGTTGCGCCTGCATCCCCCGTATCTCCCTTGTCGCCTTTCAAACCTT
>Ga0208643_1000470_pt1 | contig 26769 bp, 41 predicted proteins | sample VirMetDEL_Nov_12_FD_184516 | JGI IMG/M metagenome (GOLD analysis project Ga0208643, IMG submission 184516) | Aqueous microbial communities from the Delaware River and Bay under freshwater to marine salinity gradient to study organic matter... | ecosystem: Environmental > Aquatic > Marine >... | reverse complement strand
TTACCTCTTTGTTGAGATTGAGTCTTACTTAAGTATACTTAAGAATCTTTAATTGATTCATTATGAATAAACTGTAAGAGTCTTAAGTATACTAAAGATTCTTAAGTAGTGCTTTAATTGATCATTATGAATAAACTGTAAGAGTCTTAAGTATACTAAAGATTCTTAAGTAGTGCTTTAATTGATCATTAATGAATAACTAAAAGGTTCTTAAGTAGAAGCTTTACAACTTAAGTATATTATAACATATTTAGAGCAGAATGTCAATATATTTCTTGTGTTTCTTTTGTAACTTTATGTAACTAATGTTCTTCCTTTAGGTTACACATGAGAATAACTCTCATCCCCATGTACACCAAGGGTTTACCTGTGTTTTCTTTTGTAATCTTTTATTGACTTTTGTCAAAGTAAAATGCTACTTTTTTGTGCTTAGGTGGTAGCCACTGTAACTACAGCCAACGCCAGCCCTCCCGCCCCCTAAAGTTATCCACAGGTTACTAACTGGTTATACACTGGTTATCCACAGGGTCTGAGGTAGCCTGTGGATAACTCAAGTCCTTAAGTTATCCACAGGCCCGTGAGTTATCCACAGGAAGTACACAGGTTTATCCACAGGCCCATGAGTTACCACAGGTTTACACTGGTTGTCAATAGCGTGACTATTGTGGCTTGTGTAGTCACAGGTTTACAAGTGTGTGCCAGTGTGGGTGCCTATGGAGACATGAGTAACCTGTGCATAACCTGTACATAAGTTACATAACTTATCCACAGGCCCATTAAGGCCTCTATATGCTCGTCTATGACATGCTAGTGAATACCTATGCTATGACATGGGTAAAGTATTTACTCTATTTAAGCTTATATTGTTTACATTGGTTTACTTATGTGTTAGGTACGCACGTGCGCACAATAGAAAGGCGCAGGTATAAACTTGGCATGATACTTGCTTAAGATACCCGCACTACAATGGTGCGCCCTAGCACTATAATGGTGCGTGTCTCTAGCCCTTGCCATGCCTAGTTATCAGGCAATAGTGTCAATATAACGTCATATTTATGCACTACTATGGTGCATTGGTGCTATGCCTTGCTTATGCCTATATAGCCTCTAGCCCTTGCTATGCCTAGGTTTAACATTGTTGGCACGTGTATTGCATTAAGTCTAGTGTCATCAATACAACAGGCCACAGGCCACAGGAGCATTACTATGACTACTAACTACACCACAGACGCACAAATAGACGCACAAGGCCTTAAGCATGAGGAATGGCTAGAGGCTAGCATGAAGGCTCAACGTCATATGTTTAATACTGCTAGAGGTAAAGGTATCGCCATCATGTCGTGGAAGGATACAGACTTCCATGACGATCATCATTACGTAGTTATGGCACAAAATGACAAGCTTGAGTTTGTCACGTGGGTATGGGCGAATGGTGGCTTCCACAATGGACACTATTTTAATGATGATGAAATAGCAGCATGGTCAGATTATCAGGAGCGCACATGATGGAAGCATATAAACTCACCATTCACACACTAGGAACCACTGATATTGCTTTTACTAGGGTATATGAGACGCTTGAGGAGGCATCTAAGATACTTAACCAATTCAAAAAAGCGGGTATTACGGGCACAATAATGGATTGTATGGCCTTTCAACTGGTAGAGACTACAGTAAATAACTAGACTTGTATTTTCTAATTGGCTTGAGTTACACTTAGGCCAATTACATAACGCAAGCATAAACAATAAATAACTGGAGTATTACAAATGACTATATATACGACTGATATGATTAAAAAATACCTTGCTGCTATAGAAGCCGCCAAAGCAACACAATGGCAACAATTTCTATATCGTAAATGGCTAAGAAAGCAAGGTTAGACTTAGGCCAATTACATAACGCAAGCATAAACAATAAATGAGGTATCACCATGTTACTAGGCACAAACAAAATCAAGGTTAAAACTAAAGCGCCCAAATCACGTGGGTACATTATGTATCAAGGCCCGTCTATGCTCACAGGCGCTGAAATTGTAGTCATTGCCACTATGCAAACTACAAATGACAAGACGGGTGACATGGTACAGACATGGATTTTAGACGCTAATACTAATCCAGTAGAAGCCATTAAAACTGGCGCAGATGAAAACGTGTGCGGCCATTGTCCCCATCGTGGCACTACCTGTTATGTAAACGTAGGTCAAGCGCCAAATGCCGTTTATAAAGGCTTTAAACGTGGTATATATCCACAGTTTGACATGGCTTTACATGGCGCCTATTTTGCCCATCGTAAAACACGCTTAGGCGCCTATGGCGATCCTAGTGCCGCGCCTTATGAAACCATGGCTTTAATAGCTAGCCTAGGCCTAGGCCATACAGGATATACGCACCAGATAGCGCATAAGGGCTTTGACAAGCGTTTTATCGACCTATGTATGGTAAGCGCAGACACGCCTAAGCAAGCCCGTAAATACCAAAGCATGGGCGCCCATACGTTTAGAGTGGCGCTTGAAGGCGATAGTTTAGACCATGGTGAAATAGAATGCCTAGCAGATAGTGAAGGCCTACAATGCGTAGACTGTGGCCTGTGCGATGGAACCAAAAAGAATGTCGCCATAACTGTACATGGTAGTGGCGCAAGTAAATTTAAATCTGCTATGGTTATCCCTAGCGTTATGGTGGCTTAATATGAAAGTATCAGTATACAGGAATCTACATAACGGCCTTATAAGCATTAAAAGCGCCTCTAGTGGCCTTGTGTTAGGCCATGCGAAAAGCGTAGATATAGCATGGGCAGACTTTGTGGTTAACGAAGCGGGACGCCAGAAAGTGCTCAAGGAAAAGCAAAAGAATGTACACGCATACGTAAAAGGCCTACTATTGAATACTATAGGCTTTAAGCCATACAAAGGACGCTCTTTAGGGCCAGTTTATGGCTCTTTAGATACTATACACAAGGTTACAATAGTCTCCTATAATCCCTATAAAGCGCCTCACTTTGTAATTAAAGGCACAAGCGACAAAGTAACAAAGGCAAGCTTGTGTACAGTGTCATATGATGGCACAATAGCGGGCTTTGGTATTGAATAACTAAAACTAAAGAGGTAACACAATGAAAGATTATAAGCACAAGCGCCTAGAGGCGTCCTGTGAGGTACGCAAGCAGGAAAGGCTAGATAAGTACCTAAGCATAGGCTTAAGCGCCTTAGGCGCCCTTATAGGCGTCTTCTGTATCATTTATGCCACACACGTGGCCCTAAACTAAATATAAAAGAAAGGATAAAGCATCATGGCAAAGTATCAAAAAACAGTAGACATATGGTCTTTAACACAAGAGCAGAGAAAAGGCCTACAGGCGGGGCAGTGGATAACAGCGGGTAAAGGCGGCAAGTTTGAAACTAAGGGTATCTGGTGCGGGGTTGGCAAGTCGGGCAATGATGTTGCCATATGGTTAGGGAACCTAGCAAGTCGGAAAGGCGCTGCTAGACTTGAACATATCAGATTTATGATGCAATACGCAAGGGGTTAAACATGAGCAAAAGTAAACTAAGCACTAAAGCGACTACAGTATACAATACTTTACTAGAGCTTAACTGGAGTGAACCATACCTAACACTTGAGCATATACAAGCCGCCACAGGCCTAGGGCGCTCTAAATTGCTTCCTGTGCTCGTTGAGCTTACTATGGCTAGTAAGGTATTACATGGCAATGAAGAGGCCTTAGGAGGCGTTATAGAGACTTACACGCCTAAAGTTAAAGGGGTTGCATATGGTTACCCATTAGATTACTATACATTTGATGAGTGGATAGGCCACAAATTAGAACCACAAGAGGATAAGTAATGGAGACTTTTATTATATGGGCGATAGTGTTATACTTATTGTATATACTGTTTAAATGTTTAGACGCATTATTAGAAGACCCAATAGTTTATGAACAAAAAGAGCATGAATGGCGTCACCAGCAGTATTTAAAATCACTTGAAAAGAAAAAAGGAAAAAAGAAATGAGGTGTAAAGCGTGTAACGTCATACTTAATGACATAGAACTGAGTAGAAAAGACAAAGATACAGATTTATTTATTGATCTGTGTGGAAAGTGCTTGACATACTCAAACGAAGCCAGTTATAATGTTGACTTAGAAATAGACATTAACATAAACGAAGTTAAAGGGGATTCACCATGGCTAATTCAACAATAAATATCACTGTTGACGTACTAGATGTAGACGTAATGCTAGAAATTGAGGTAATCTGGCACATGAGTGTCGCTGGTGAAATGACCATAGATGATTTCTATGGCTATCACTTTGACATTAAGACGGGTGAATACACACGTATTCCTGAGTGGTTACATAAGATCATTGAGACTACTCAACTATTAGAGGAGGAGTATACAGACCTAATTGACCTTAATTGTGATGAAAGTACATATTGAGCTTGACAGGGTTTAAGAAGTTTAGTATAATATACCTAAGAACAAAGAAAAACTTTTAGGATTATTCATAATGTTTAATCTTAATTGTTTTTCTTAAGGATGCTTAAGTAAGCTTTAATGTTTTATAATTAAAGTTTACCTTAAGACTCTTTAGTAGTTCATATGAACTAAATATTAGTCTTTACAGGCATGGTCAATAATGGTCAAGCCTAATAAAACCTATAAAGGATAATTTTATGTCAGTGATTAATGGTAGTGCGGCTTTTGTTCATCTTGACCAACACGAAATGTACCAAGGGCAGTCCACAAATAAATTTTCCCTCACTGTGACACTAGATGATGCGTCAATCACGCAGCTAGAGGCTCAGGGTGTCAAAATGCGTGAGTATGAGGGCCAGAAGCAGCGCAAGTTCGCCTCTAAGTTCAACGTGCCTTTATATGAGGCCAATGGTGACGAGTTCATGGGCGCCATTACACGTGGTTCATTGGTTCGTGTACAGTACAGCCTAGGTGACGAGCACCCCGTCCATGGTATCACCCCATACCTCGATAAGGTCAAGGTACTGGAGCTTGCCACTAGCAACACAGACGAGGACTTCTAAGGCCTCTTAAGTTAACCCCTAGCCCTACTATTCCCCTTAGGGCTAGGCCTCTTACAACGCACCACAGGAGCTTACAGAGCTATATGCGTAAAGAACAGACAGAGAGTACCTTTGTAAAGCATGGCCCTTGTTCCTCTTGTGGTTCATCAGATGCTAATGCAATTTACTCAGACAATCATCAAGTATGCTTCTCATGTAATGCGTACATACATGGTGATGGGTCAGTAGTTAATACTAATAAGACAAGAGCGAGGCCTTTAGAAATGACAGGCACAATAGCAGCAATACAGGATAGACGCATAAGCATGGACACAGCCAAGCGTTATGGCGTCACAGTAGAGAATGGTGAGGATGGTAGCATTAGTAAGCACCATTACCCATACCACAATCAGGAGGGAAACAAAGTAGTAGGCACTAAGGTGCGTAACGTAGCAACCAAGGATTTTTATGCCACAGGTGACCTAGGCAGCGCTGGCTTGTTTGGTCAGCAATCCTTTGCAGCAGGTGGTAAGTACATAACCATTACAGAAGGTGAGATAGACGCCATGGCAGCCTATGAAATGAATGGTGGCTTTCCTGCCGTTAGCATTCGCTCAGGCGCCAACAGCGCAGTCAAGGACGTTAAGGCCAGTTTAGAATACCTTGAGACATTTGATAAGGTAGTCATATGCTTTGACTCAGACGAGGCAGGTATCAAGGCTGCGGCTGATGTATTACCTTTGTTTAGCCCCCGTAAGGCTAAGGTATGCACCCTGCCCCTTAAGGACGCTGGCGATATGCTCAAGGCCAACAGGGTACGTGAGTACACTAAATGCTGGTGGGACGCTAAAGCCTACAAGCCTGAGGGTGTCGTAAGCCTAGGTGATTCAGACGTGTGGGATAAGTTTCTTAAGCGAGGTACAGAAGAAGTCACGCCACTACCTGCAAGCTTTGGTAGTCTTAATGCCATGATGAATGGCGGTATCGCAGCAGGTGAGGTGACAGTCATAGGCGCCTTAACGTCCATAGGTAAGACCACTATGGTTTATAACCTAGTGCATGGTATGTACGTAGAGAGTGCTAAGAAGATCGGTTGTGTGTTCCTAGAGGCTGACGTTGGCGAGACAGTAGAGAAGTTACTATCGGTTTACATGGGTACTAACATTGCAGATGTGCCTAATGAGGACAGGGATTACAATCTGTACCATGAGAAGTATGACGAAATGGCAAACAGTGACAAGCTACACATCTTAGATCATCAAGGTGCGTTAGAGGCTGACGAGTTATTTGCTAAGATGCAATACTTGGTTAAAGGCTTAGATTGTGATATAATAATACTAGACCCTCTGCAAGCAGCGGTGACCAGTAATGAGAATGGAACCATTGATGCGTTCATGGATAAGTGCCTAAAGCTTGCCAAGAATACAGGTGTTAGTATTATCATTGTTAGTCACATGCGTAAGCCACACGCTAAGGACGCCCACGATGTAGGCGAGTATGACTTGAAGGGCAGCGGTTCAATCAACCAGATTGCTTTCAATACCATACTTCTGTCACGGGACAAAATGACGGACGATGATTACGCACGTAACTGTACACAGGTGCAACTAGTTAAGTGTAGACGTACAGGACGTACAGGGGTAGCTGGCTGGCTCTTTTATGAGAACCATAGCAGTCGCTTGGTAGCTACTCAGGCACCTGAGACTAAGGCAGCTAATGCACATGACGATTTTTAACCATGATAACCGCAGCAGTGTTATGTATGGCCCTTAACATCTACCATGAGGCTAGAGGGGAACCATTAGCAGGTCAGATAGGTGTGGCACATAGCGTGTTAAATCGTATGGCTGACAGTAGGTATCCCGATACAGCTTGTGAGGTTATAAAGCAAGCTAAGTATCATGGGTGGGACATGATTAACCCTATTAGATACCAGTGCCAGTACAGTTGGTTCTGTGATGGTTTGTCTGACAAGCCCCAAAATGGTAAAGCAATGCTGGAAGCTACTATTTTAGCACAGCACGTATTATCTGGTAAGTCTATTGACATTACCGAAGGTGCTACGCATTACCATGCAGACTATGTACACCCGTACTGGGCAGATGAAATGACCACCACAATTAAGTTGGGGTCACATATTTACTATAGGTAACCTATGACTAGATTAATATTCGATATAGAGACTAATGGCCTAGCGCCTACAAAGGTATGGTGCATTATCACTAAGGATATTGACACTGGCGTCATAAGCTCATACGTAGAGGGCCAATGGCCTACATTTAATATAGCAATAGCACAAGCACAGGAGGTGATAGGGCATAACATTATAGGTTATGACATACCAGCATGTGAGAAGTTACTAGGCACTGACTTTAGCGCCTGTAAGATTACAGACACATTAGTCATGTCAAGACTAGCTGACCCACAGCGCGAGGCACACAGCCTAGGACACTGGGGCGAGAAGCTTGGATACCCTAAGGGTGACTACAGTGATTGGACTCACTACACGCACGATATGCTCCTTTACTGTGAGCAAGATGTAAACGTAAACCATGAGGTGTACAAAGCTTTACTTAAAGAGCTAGAGGACTTTAAGCCTGATAGCCTTGAGTTAGAGCATGACGTACAGCGTATCATACAGAAGCAAATTAGAAACGGCTGGCTTTTGGATTCGCCAAAGGCTAGGGATTTAGTAGCGGAATTACAGGAGAAGTCATATGAACTTGAAGAGATTGTGCAGAAAGTGTTTTTACCTTTGCCGACCTTTTACAAAGCCATTGTACCTAAAGTTAAAAAAGATGGGAGTTACAGTATCGTTGGACTCAAGTTCCTCGGTGAAAGATGGGAAGAAGTAGGTGGCCCTTTTAGTCGTATTGATTGGCCTATTTTTAACCTTGCTTCACGGCAACAGATAGGGCGCTACCTCAAGCACTTTGGATGGAAGCCTAAGGCCTTTACAGAGACAGGCCACCCTATCGTGTCTGAGGACATACTTAAGAATGTCAAAGGCATACCTGAGGCTGAGTTGATTGCCTCCTACCTGTTAGTAGGTAAGCGCATAGCTCAGGTACGTAGTTGGCTTGAGGCTGCTAATGAGGACACAGGGCGGGTACATGGTTACGTTAATACTAATGGTGCTGTGACAGGGCGTATGACCCACAGCAAGCCTAATTTAGCGCAGGTGCCTAGCTCTAGTAGCCTTTACGGGCCAGAGTGTCGCTCATGTTGGATAGTGCCTAAAGGTTATAAGCTTGTTGGTATAGACGCCTCTGGCTTAGAATTGAGAATGCTTGCCCACTTCATGGATGATGCAGACTATACTAACACTATACTCACAGGAGACATACACACAGCTAACCAGAAAGCTGCTGGTCTTGATACTAGAAATCAGGCCAAGACTTTCATATACGCTTATTTATATGGCGCAGGTGACGAGAAGATAGGTAGTATTGCAGGTGGCGGTAGAGCTAAAGGTAAGAAGCTTAAGGCTAGTTTCCTCAAGGCTACACCAGCACTTGCAAAGCTTAAGGAAAATGTTGCACAGTCAGCAGCTAAGGGCTACATAACAGGCTTAGATGGACGTAAAGTGTTTATCAGGTCAGAACATGCAGCACTTAATTCGTGTTTACAGTCAGCAGGTAGTTTAATTATGAAACAAGCCTTGATTATTCTTGACAGATATGCTATACTATGGGGTATAGATTATAAGTTTGTTGGTAATATCCATGACGAGTTTCAAGTAGAGGTACGTGAAGATCAAGCATCTAAGTTTGGTGCATTAGCAGCTAGTTGTATTGAGGCTGCTGGTATTCACTTCAAGCTCAGGTGTCCCTTAGCAGGGGAATTTAAAGTAGGCAATAGTTGGGCCGATACTCACTAGGACAGACTTATGAAACGCAAAGGTAAAGTGCAGGAATATAACTACGAGTACAGAAGAAACAAACTACTAGAGGTTTTTGAACTTAAAGGTGGTAAGTGTGAGCATTGTGACTTACGTGACCTAAAGCACATTGAGATTTATGACTATCACCACATAGACCCTTCACAGAAAGAGTTTAACGTGGGAGGATATGTATTAAAACCAATGGAGCAGGTGTTAAAAGAAGCTAAAAAGTGTTTACTCTTGTGTGCTAACTGCCATCGTATTGAACACGCCAGACTGAGTAGAGTAAGTAGAGCTAAAGAAACAAAAAGACTGAAAGAAGAGAATAAGCAGATGTCTTTACTTTAAAATTAAAAGAGGTAACGTATGAACATAAAGAATAGTAAAGGCAAGCCCTTTGACAAATGCTTTATTGATGCTGATTCTATCATCTATCGCATAGCTCTTAAGACTGATATAGACTTAAGAAAAGCCAAAGAATACTATGATTATGCCATAGAAGACATTGAATGGAAGACTTGCAGTACAGAGACTAAGGTTGCTTTAAAAGGCACTGGTAACTTCCGTTATGGTATAGCGGAGGATTACAAAGGCCAGCGTAAGCTTAAAGAGCAAGAGGAAGACCCTAATCCTGAGGTAACAGAGAGGCGCAAGGAACTCAACGAGTATGCTTATAGCCTAGGGCATTTTAAGTCTGATAACTGTGAGGCTGATGATGTAGTATCCATATGGGCGCAAGAAGCTTTAGATGCTAAGGAGCACTTTGTTATTGCACACATAGACAAAGACATTGACATGGTAGAAGGTTGGCATTACAACTTCACCAAAGAGACTTTGTACTACATATGTAAAGACCAAGGCTACCGCAAGATGTGCCTACAGATGCTCACAGGAGACTCTACGGACAACATACAAGGCCTCGTAGGTATCGGGCCTAAGAAAGCTGAGAAGCTTCTGGCTGACGTACCTACGGCTGGTATGCTGGCTAAGGTACAAGAGGCGTGGCAAGAGGCTCACCCTGAGGATTGGCATGATAGGCTAGAGGTGTGTTGGAACCTATTGTACATGAGGCGTGATTGGGGCGGCTTTAGGCGCTTAACGATAGAGGATACTTTAAATGTCTAGTAAAGGTCACTGGTTCCCTTGCGGGAACATAAACATGAAAGGACGTAAGACACAGAAAGCTGCTTGTGGGTGCTGTAGTGAAATACAGAACCAAAAAGACAAGCTCCTTAGAAAAATACATAGAAAAGAAGCTAAGGAGACTTATGACTAAGTTTAGATCAGGCCTTGAAAGTGCCTTTAGTGACGCTGTTGGCCCTACGGGATTCCAGTATGAACCTTATAGGCTACCTTACACGATACATAAGAAGTACGTACCAGACTTCATATGTGAGCGTACAGGGGCTATGATAGAGTGCAAGGGATTCTTTAGAGTAGGTGACACACAGAAGTACAAAGCTATCAGGGACGAGATTGATAGACCATTGATATTTGTATTCTCTGATTCACGTAAGCGCCTTAGGAAAGGCTCTAAGATGAACCTAGGTGAGTGGTGTGACAAAGAAGGTCTGGCACACTTCACCATGAAATCTATTGATAAGTTACTGGAGCATTTAAAATGTCTAGCACCTTTGAAGAAGTAAAAGAACAGATATTAAATAAGTATGACGTTGACTTCTTGTGTGAGCTGTTAGGCATTACAAGCGAGTCTTTAGTTGATCGTTACGAAGACTTGGTAATGAAAAACTTAGATATGTTTACTGAGGAGGATGAAGCCAGTGAGTAAAATTATAGATTGGCCTAAGTATAATTTTATAGATGATTTTGGAGATATGGAGGCAATAATGAGCGAAGAAGAACCTAAAGCACTTGAGACTCAAGTAGGTGGGAGTCACTACCAGAACATGAAGATTCAGCCTATAGAGTTCATACAAGCTAACAGGTTATTCTTCTGTGAAGGTAACGTAGTTAAGTATGTCGTTAGGTGGCGTACTAAGAATGGGCTTGAGGACTTGAAGAAAGCAAGGCATTACCTTGACCTTCTGATTGAAGAGAACACCCCTGTTGCTACAGAACAGGAGACTGCTCTAGCACCTAGGCACACCAATGAACCAATAGACGGGAATAAATAATGTCACAGTTAGCTAAGATGATTACAGCACATGAGGGTGTAGAGACACACGCTTACAAATGCACAGCCAATAAGACTACTATAGGCGTAGGGCGTAACATAGACCCTAATGGAGGCATAGGCTTAAGTCAACGGGAGATAGCCTACTTACTAGCTAATGACATTGAGCGTGTAGAGGATGAACTATCAATAGCATTCCCTTGGACTATTGACTTGATCATGCACTCCCCTGCTCGTTATGACGCCTTGGTGGACATTTGCTTTAACCTAGGTATGCCTAGGCTACGTAAGTTTGAAAAGGCTCTACAGGCCTCCTATAACCACAAGTGGGACGAGGCAGCAGACGAGTTCATGGACAGTCGATGGGCCAAGCAGGTAGGTGCTAGGGCAGTTGAAATAACTGAAATGATTCGTACAGGTGAATACCAGAAGGAATACTAATGAAAGGTCAAGTGCGAGGATTAGCGTTAGAACTACTAAGGCAGGACTGTGTAGACAGTTTAGATAAGGCTCAGGCTTTATATGATCTAGGTTCAGCGAGTAAGACTTATACGGAAGCAGAGCGTAATGCTATTAGTTCTTGTAAGATTTATGACGAAGCATTACATGGGAGCACTAAGAATGATCATTAAGTTTTACACAGAGGGTTGTCAGCCTTGCAAAGCAGTCAGTACAGTGCTTAACCATGAAGAGGTTGACTACGAAGAGATTGACATTGGAAAAGATATTGATGCCGCAATCCACTACAAAGTACGTAGTGTACCTACAGTTATCAATACTGAAACTGGAGCCACCCTAGTTGGATTTAAAGGGATAAGAGAAACAACGGAGTGGATAAATGAGCATTGTAATTGATTATAAGCGTAACAAGTTACTGTCGGAACAGGCCTATACGCTCCTTAAGGACTACTACTGTCGTGAGGGGGAAGACCCTCAAGATGCCTATGCACGTGCTGCTACGGCATTCAGTAAGCATGACTACGAACTAGCACAACGCATCTATGACTACGCCAGCAAGGGCTGGTTTATGTTCAGTTCCCCTATATTAAGCAATGCCCCTAAGGAGGGGGAAAAGATAAATGGATTACCTATTAGCTGTTTCCTCAGTTACGTGCCTGATAGCCTTGATGGTCTTATCGGACACTCGACAGAACTACGATGGCTTAGTGTTAAAGGTGGTGGAGTGGGCGGCCATTGGAGCGACATTCGTAGCGTTAGTGATGTGGCTCCTTCACCAATACCTTTCTTAAAAACAGTAGACAGTGACATGACAGCCTACAGGCAAGGCAAGACTCGTAAGGGTTCTTATGCAGCCTACATGGACATTAGTCACCCAGACATCATTGAGTTTATTAACATTCGTGTGCCTACAGGAGGTGACCCGAATCGTAAGGCTTTTAACTTACACAATGCAGTGAACATTACTGACCGATTCATGGACGCTGTAGTGGCTGGTGACCCTTGGCCTTTAGTAGACCCTAATGACAAGACAGTACGTGACTTACTACCAGCACGTGAGCTATGGGAGCGTTTAATTGAGACACGCTTTAGGACGGGTGAGCCTTACTTAAACTTTATTGATGAAGCTAACCGACACTTGCCACCATCTATGAAAGAGAAGGGTCTTGAGATACATGGGTCTAACCTGTGTAACGAGATACACTTACCTACGTCAGATGAACGTACAGCAGTTTGTTGTTTGTCAAGTGTTAACTTAGAGTATTATCAAGAGTGGAAAGACACCACTATGGTAGCTGACTTAATTACTATGCTTGACAATGTAATTAGTTTCTTTTGCTTCCATGCACCTAAGGAGCTACGTAAGGCTGTCTACAGTGCCACACAGGAGCGTTCACTAGGACTAGGGGCAATGGGGTTCCATAGCGCTTTACAACGCTTAGGCGTCCCGTGGGAGTCTCCTATGGCTACTACAGTCAATACTGATATGTTTACGCACATCAAAGCTCAAGCTCGATCTGCTTCTGTATATCTAGCTGAGGAACGTGGGGCTTGCCCTGACGTGGCAGGAATGCGTAACAGTCACTTACTGGCTATAGCACCTAATGCTAACAGTAGTATCATTGCTGGTTGCTCCGCTAGTATAGAGCCTCTTAAGTCTAATGCCTTTACGCACAGGACAAGAGTAGGTGCTCACCTAGTACAGAACAAGTATTTAGATAAGGTGCTTAAGGCGCATAACAAAGACCCTGAGTGGGTAGCAGCACAGTGGAAGTCTATTGTACTTAACGAGGGCAGCGTACAGCACCTAGAGTGGATGGATGAATGGGATAAGGAAATCTATAAGACTGCCTTTGAGCTTGACCAACGATGGGTTATTGACCATGCAGCAGGTAGACAGCCTTACATTTGCCAAGGACAGAGTGTTAACCTATTCTTCCCTGCTGGTACAGACAAGGCCTATGTGAATGAAGTACACCTGAGAGCTTTCAATAAGAAGCTTAAGGGTTTGTATTACCTCAGGACTAGCGCAGGTTCTAAGGCTGACACAGTAAGCTTTAAGCCTACACGTGTAGCCCTAACAGACTTTGCACAAGACGATGATGAATGTTTAAGTTGCCAAGGATAAGAAATGAGTTTATTAACAGTATCACCAGCATATAAGCCCTTTAACTACTCAAGCTTTGTGGAGCAAGCCATTGAGCACGACAAGCTAGCATGGGGTGAGTGGGAGTGTGACCTACAGGAAGATGTAACACAATGGAAGTCAGGTAAGATTAGCAATGAAGAGAAGAACTTTATCACTCAGATACTCAGGCTATTCACACAGTCTGATGTAATCGTAGGTGGTTCTTACGTAGATGTGTTCCTACCTCGCATTAAGAACAATGAAGCACGTATGATGATGTTGTCGTTTGCACAGCGAGAGACTATCCATATGCGCTCCTACGCCCTGCTTAACGATACCCTAGGCTTCCCTGAGGCTGAGTACACAGCGTTCCTTGAGTATGACGCTATGGCTGAGAAGCTTGAGTTTATGCAGACCTTTGACCCAGACACTAAAGCAGGATTAGCTAAAGCATTAGCGCAGACTGTTTGTAATGAGGGCATGAGCTTATTCTCAGCCTTTGTAATGCTCTTGAACTTCCAACGCTTTGGTAAGCTTAAGGGTATGTGTGAGATTGTAGAGTGGAGTATACGGGACGAGACTATTCATGTCGCAGGTATGACAGAATTGTTTCGTACTTTCATTAATGAGAATCCAGAGGTTGTTGATGATAAGTTTAAACTATCTATCTATGAAATGTACAGGACTGCTGTCGAGCTTGAGGACAAGGTTATTGATCTGGCGTTTGAACTGGGAGGTGTGGAAGGTCTTACGGCTAGTGAAGTCAAAGAGTACATCAGATACATTGCCGACAGACGATTAGTTAACCTAGGTCTTAAGCCTAATTGGGACGTACAGGAGAATCCTCTTCCGTGGCTTGATTGGGTACTTAATGGTGACAGCTTTAAGAACTTCTTTGAGGGACGTGTGACGGACTATAGCGCAGACGGAATGTCTGGTGAATCATGGGGGTGGTAACATGAGTGTACAGTTAAATGACCTTGTGGACATAGAGCAGATTACAGTGATTTGCTTAGGGCAGTTCCACAGTGATCTTAAGGAAGAAATGGAGTTTGGAGACAAGGACGATAAACCAGAAGTGTTACGTTTAATCGTAGCTATTGAGACTATCTTTAAGGAGATTATGAGACCTGAGGATTACTTTGCATGGAAGACTAACACAGGGTTTGACATTCATTAAATCGTAGGTATTAAAAAGCCCTACTTAAGGAGACTTAGGTAGGGCTTTTTTGTGCTTAGGTTTTAATTGACATTAGACATGGGTAGCTGATAGTTTTCATTGTTAGGTACTTCACCGCTATAAGGGACTTCTTGAGGCTGTTCCTCATTACCCAAAGCCATACCTACGCTACCTGTGAATAACCCTTGGCGATATGCACTGTTCTGTCCTGCTCTTTCAGCATTGAGAGCTTGTGGGCTAGGACGGGCGTTAGCTATAGTCTCTAAATCGCCAGAGTTAACAGTGTTGTCAAGTTTTCCTTTGTCTGCATTACGTGTACCAAAACCCTTATGAACCCCTTTACTCTTGTTAAGTACGTTAAAAGAGATAGGAGGGGTCATAGTTATTTCACGAACAGGTAAAGACTTATTAAGCGCCCTACCTAGCACTGGTATGTTCTCTAAGAAGTTGTGTTCATCAGATATGTAAGCAGTTAAACCTCCATTAGCTTTAAAGTTAGAAAGACGATTTATACCTCCCTCCACTACTGCACGACCTGAGCCACTCTGAGTAAACCATAAGCCTTTGGCTTGTACGTCCTCAGGACTTAAGCTTCTCATGTTAACATCGGGGTAAACTCTAGTTTTACCATCAGGCTTTAAACGTGTTAACTCATTGTATAAATCAACATCATTAAGTTTACGATTTTCTTTCTTAGCTGCCTTAGTAGCTCTGGCGTGACTATCCCTTAATGATTTGTTAAACTTACTATGGTACACACTAGAAGCATGGTCACCTCCAGAACCTTGTGGTTTTTTAACGACTAAGAACGCGTCCTTAGCTTGCTCAGGGCTTATCTTCCATACTGCTAACATATGATCAAAGGCTTGAGAGTTTACCTCGTCAGGGACGTTTACGGCCCTCTCAGGCCCAATCTGTTTACCATTAGCATCTTTACGGAAAGCTATGTTTTGTAAACTCTTAATAGACTCAAGATATGCGTCAGGTCTAACGGGCATAATACCACCAAAAGTAGACGCTTCAAATATCCTGTCATACCCTTCCGATACACCGCCTTTACGACCTGCCTGTTCGCCTACATAACGCATGAATATTCCCTGCGCTACAGCTTTTTGGAAAGACCTTGTTTGTTCAATAGACGTAGGCTTACCCCGCATCCTAGCTTCCGCTACTTCCACCGCAGCATTATCAAGGTGCTCTTTAATTAACTTCTGACCAGCTTGGTTGACTCCCTGTTCTTTCCATAAAGCCCTAGCCTGAGGTACAGTAAGAGTTGCTAAAGCTTTAGCACTTTCTGTTATAGCCCACTTAGCACTACTGACCACTTTACGTGACATAGCCATTGCTTGTTTACCATCAACATCAAAACGACTAATCTGCTTTAAACCGAAGTCTCCTACTTTCTTAGTGACTTTGTTTTTAGACATGAGGTTGTGTGCGCTTTTTAATGAATTACCTATAAAGTTATCTCTGTTACTGTCAATAGTTCTACTTGCTTTTGTAACAGCACTTTGAAACAGACCCTCAGCAAACGTATTAGGAACATTAGGATTGTCAATACCATAAAAGTTAGGTATAAAGTTAGAAGGGCTACTGTTAAGCATCCCCCTAGCATTAGCTGCTCCTTTCGCTATGTTAGGTACAGCCCTTGCCATAGGGATTACACCTAAGATATTCATACCTGCTTCTATGTTCTTAGCGTACTCAGGGTTCTGTTGCATCCATTCAGTTGCCCCTGTCTTATCCATGCCGTACTGAACACCAGTACCTATAGCTTCCTGTATAGGCTCTGTAATAGCGTCAGGGGTTAGAAAGTCAAACCCTGCTCCTACTATATCACCAATGCCTCCTGCAACCTCACCTACGTTTCTAAAGGCGGCAGTGCCTTGAGACAGGTCACCTCTTTCTGCTTCACTGTTGGAGTTTTTAACATTGTCATATCTATTACCTAATGATTCTGTCAGCTTGCCCCATTCCTCTGTGTCAAACATTCCCATTGTATAACCTCTATTGAGTGCCGAAAGTCATTTGATTGAACGCATCTATAATATCTTCCCTATCTTCCTCGGTCTGGTCAAGCATTACATCACCAACTATATTAGACATAGCTGTTATCATTGCTGTTTTATTGCCTTTAAAGTTAGTCTTCTCAAAAGCTAATATTTTATTAACATGCTTTGGGTTAACAGCGGCCTTAGCCATAAACATAGGAATAGTAAAGATTAACGCAGCGCCCATAACTGCTTCCGCTGCTGCTCCAGTTCCTAAACCTACAACACCTAAAGCACCTACAGAACCAAACTCCCTCGCACGTAAAGCCAACTCACCTATGTTACTTTGGGGCTTAATGGAAGACTCAGCCATAGCATTTATCAATTGCTTAACACTTTTATACTTGTCACCCATTATGTACGCAAGTCTAGCTTGTTGCTTAGGGTCTGCCATATCCAAAGCAAGTGTCTTATACTTAGCAGTATCAAAACTTTCTTGACCTATATCCTTCATTATTCTTTTTAAGTAGCCTTGGCGTACAACATTCTTGACTTCTGCTGCATTAGCAAAATGTATAGTAGGGCCACCTATCTGTTTAAAGGCTTCATCTATACTAGCAAACAAAGCTCTAGTTTCACCTAAAGTACCATCACCTACTAAAGCATTGCCTAAACCTTCAAATTTTCCTTTATTGCCTCCAAGCATTATACTTTTATTAACTACAGGTAACAAGGTATTAATGCCTTGAGCATATTGTTTGTTAAGTGCTCCATATGCTTTAGCCGCAGCTTTATCAGAAACGCTTAAAGATTTTTCTATGGCATCTCTAAACTGTGAGCTTAACCCTTCTAACTGCCTTGCGGCATTATCGTTAAAGTCAGGTGACTGTGGATTAGAGATAGCTCGTATTTTAGCTTTAAAGTTCTTTTCAAACTGAATAAGAGTTCTAGCAGAAATACTTGAGCCTGTTAATTTTTCCATGTTTGTTAACACTTCATTAACCATTTTCTCAGTAGCAGGTTCTAAAGCACCATAAAGAGGGTTATCATTATCTTTAAGGAATTTTTCAAGTACATTCCTTGTAGGTGCTAAAGGAGCCAAACGACCTGCCATAGTAGCCGTAATCTTACTTAAACCTATATCATACTGTTGTGATAAAGATTCCTTACCAGCCAATATAAGACCATGTATAGAAGAACCAAGACCATCAGGGTCTAAAGCTTGGTTACCTTGCCTACCCATAATGTCTAAGAATCCTTCACTAACAACTTTATTAACTTGTTTAGCGTTTTCTTCAAAGTTCTTAGCACCAAAGAAACCTAAGCGTCCTAGCTTCTCTTGAAACACTTGCCAGCCTGTAGCGTTACCTGCTTGATAAGGCGTTAAGGTTGCCCCTCCTTGCTCAAGTAAAGACTGTGTAGCTTTAAGAGATTCCTCAGAACTAAGGACACCATCACCTGCTCTAGCTTGAGACACAAGAAGATCAGCAGCGTCCTGTACGGACATGCCTGTAGCTTTCTGTTGCTTAAACCAAGCCGCTAAAGGTTTGTATGCAAACTTACCTAAACCTAAAGTAGCCGCATCTAAACCTAAAGAAATTGCTGCTTCTGTAGCAGCGGTTGCGTAATCTAAGTCATCACCGCCTAAATGATCGGACAGTAAAGAACCACTGGCAGAACCAATAGAGCCACCAACTATAGAACCTCCTGCTATACCAAAAGGCCCAAGAGGTGATCCTACTATACCTCCTACAACAGCACCACCCATACCAACGGGAACCTCAGCATTCTCTTTCATCCAGTTCATTGCTTTTTCACTGAAAGGTGTAAGCTCAGGCGCCCACTGTTCCCATTCTCCTGCTGTAGCAAGGCCAGATTCTATAGTTATTTCACGTAATTCTTCTCTTGTTGCATCTGTAGGTACGTTAGCTGTTTGTCCGTTAGGTAGCTGCTGGTCATAATTATCCATTATTGTGCCACCAATACGCCATTTGCGTCCCGTTTCCATACTATTGTTTTTGGACTTACTGTGGGCGTTACTTGCGTAGCAGCGCCTGTGGTTCCATCTGGTTTAGCTTGAGTTAGCTGTATAGACTGCTGTACCATAAAGTCACGATAAGCAGCGGGTGTATTCTTATTGCCCAATACAAACTGCTCACGTTCTAACTTAGCTTTAAAGACACGTGATAGTCGTTCCGCTATTCTAGTGTTTGCCTCAGTTCCTTTCTCTAATGCCACTTGTATTTCTGTTGCTGCTGCTCGCTCACCATCCGACAACTGACCACCTAAAAGAGACTTAAGGCTTCCAAGCATAACAGTCTTAGAAATAGTATCTAATTCTGATACGTTAGCAGGTGTAGTGCCAAAGAAGTCACTAACAGCTTTACCAGCAAGAACTTTAACGCCTCCTGTGTCAACCTGCTTAAGAAGTTCTAACATACGATTGGCATCGTTAAGGTTAGTTGTTGTTTGACCTATACCCTTACCAGCATCAGCCCTGTGCTCATAGAAAACTTTCATATCTTCTTGGCCTTGGAAACCAGCTATTTGTTCTGCGGTTCGCTGTTCTGTAGTAAGACCTTTAGTGTCAGTAGGCTGTAAGGCTTGATTAGTATAAGCAGGTGCATTACCTATAGGTGTATATAGAATATCTGCACTATTCTCATCTTTGTTTATACTATTAGTAAGTGCATACCTGTTACCATCTTTATCGGAATAAACACCACCATCGTTAAACTGCCAGCCCTTTAAGGCACTGTCACCAGTTTTATTGGAGTCTTTATTCATAGCAGTAAGCTCTGAAAGACCTTCTTTGTATTCTTCTGGTGTAGCGTTACCCGATACTAAACGGAAAGCTAACTCAGGGTTCCATTCGGTTAAGTCTTCTCCAATCTGTGCAGAACGACTTTGCAATGCTTCATATGAATTAGAAGTTTTTAAAGCCTCATCTTCCGTAGCTTTTTTCTGTTGAGCAATGTTAATCATTTTAACAGCAGCTTCGGGGTAAGTAGAACGTAATTTATCAGCCATAGCAAAAGCAGCTTTTGAATCACCTTGCATAGCTTGAAAGAACTCGCCTTGAGAAGCAACCCTAGCCGCTTCTTTAGCTTCTAACGCTTCTCTTCCGCTGTCACCTCCGTCCATACCTCCTGCTAAAGCACGACCTAAGCTTGAACCTAAGAAGCTTGCAGCTTGTGCTTTCATAGGGTCACGTGCGCCTTGGGCAGCGTTAGTCATAAGTTGCTGCTGTAGAGTGCTTGCACGTTGATTACGTTTTGCTAACAAGTCATCAATAGACGGGCCTTGTGTAAATAAACCTTGATTTGCCATGTTATATATTCTCTTTGTTTCTATTGTGTGCTATTAGGTTACGTAAAGAAATCCCATATGTCACCGCCTACTCCCGATAACCAACCACCACCAGCCTCAGTGCCTAAGAATGAAGTGCCTAAACCTATACCAGCACTTAACCAAGGGTCAGGCTGATAGTTAGCTTGGTTAGCCTGTGCTTGGCCTGTAAGACGGCTAGTGTCAGCATTATACCTGTCTATCTCATAGCTCTGATCTAAGCCTTGCTGAGTCTGTTGTTGTGCTAACAACTGTGCGCGTACTTGAGGTTCTAACATGCTACCTGTTAACATGCTCTGACCAGTACCCATAAGGTTAGCATAACGCTGTTGATCAGTTACTTGATTAGTGTTAAACTGTGACAAGTCAAGACCCGCACGTTGGACTTCTTGACCAAAGGCATCTTGAGTAGATTGTGCGGCTAACCCTGCTAAAGCCTGAGACTGTGCAGCGTTCATGCCGAACATATCAGGATTCATCATGCCTGAGTTTTCACCAGCACCTAAGCCCTCACCAGATAACTGTAGGCCTATACGACCTAAGCCTTGCATCTGTTCTAAGTTCTTAGCACGTTGCTGTGCAAAGGCTGGCTCAAGTAATGAGGAACGCTCATTAAATAAGTCAAGACCTGCTTGTTGTGGGTCAAAGTTATAATTAAACTGATCAGCAGCTTGTAGTGCATCCTGACCCGCTACGTTAAACATTCCTTGACCTTGCTGTGCCATGTCACTTAAGCCAGCGTAAGGGTCTGGGTTACCTGTGCCTGATCTAAAGGTAATAGGCTTGAATGTGCCTCCTGTTGGCTGGTAGTCTCTTCCCATGCCCATGTTAAGTTCTGGTAGTTGCCCACCAAGAAAAGAGTTCATCATGTTACCACCGCCTCCTCCTGCGTTACCCATACCAGCCTGACCAGCAAAAGCGCCACCAGAACCTCCCATGTCTTGTACACCATTAGTAGGTGTAGCTACACCAGACATATACTGCTTCTGTCCTTGTGTCATTTGCGCCCATTGCTCAGGTCTAAAGTTACTAGGGCGAGGTATTTGACTTTCCTTGCTCCCGTAAACAGCGTCTTTTGCTGCCTGTACTCTCTGTGCTTCCGACATTCTATCCCAATTAGGATTAGATTGTTCTTCTTTTAAGTATGAGTTACTTACGTCTTGATTCATTCCGTATGTAGTTTGGTTTGCAATAGAACCTAAAGGATTAATTTGACCATAGGCACTTAATAAGCCACCAAAGTAATTGTCTTGTCCTAACGCTTCTCCAAAGCGACCAGCCATGCCACCAAAAGGAAGACCAGAGTTTTGAAACATAGTAGGTTGATCTTGGTAAGGCGAGTAATACGGCTGATTTACTTGATTAGGGTTCATAGAAGGAACAGCAGGAGAGCTACGTTGAAACACAGTAGGTGCCGCTGCCCTTGTGTTTTGTTCTTGAGGCCTTCTAGCTGCTGCCATAGCTGCCTGTGCTTGTTGTGCTTCGTAACGAGCATTTGCTTCATCCATCTGCTTACGTGCTTCGGCTGCTTTTATTTGCGCTTGCATATCCGCATTTCTTCTTTGAGCCTCTTTAGCTGCCGCTGCTGCTGCTCTCTCTGCCGCTGCGTTGTTACTGGTGTTATTTTGGTTAGGGGCTTTACCACCACTTTTATTACTATAACCACCACCGCCTGAGCCGCTGTAGCCACCATACGAATTACTTTCACCTCTTGGGTCTGCCATTATGCTGTCCTCTTCCAAAAGTATACGACAATATACGGCTGTACAATATCGTGTGAGTGGGCTGCTCCACCGCCTTCATAATCCAGTTCAGTCAGCCTTGGGTATGAATTAGCGTGACCTGCTGTTACAGAGTCGCTAGCACCATCTGGGTTACCTGTACCTTGTACGCCTGTGTACCCGTGAACGTGACTAGGTATTTCATTGATTGAAAGCGTATGTGAGTCAGTCTTAGCACCGCCTACTTCCTCTACTGTATTAAAGTCACTGTCACTTGCATTGATACCCACTAAGACACGACCAGCACCAAAGGCTGCCCAAGTACCTACGCCAAGTAAGCTGTTAGGGTTAGTTGCAACTACTGATGTGTACACAGAGCCTACAGGATATGCTAGACCATTAATAGTCGCTGCTGTGGGCGTAGCGGCCTGTACAAAGGCTGTAGTAGCCAACTGTGTAGTATTAGTGCCAGCAGCCGCTGTAGGAGCCGCAGGGACGCCTGTGAACGTAGGGGCATCTATTGGTGCCTTAGCTGCAACACCAGCCACTATAGCGGCCTGTGTGAACGCTGTGGTGGCTATCTGTGTGCTGTTAGTCGCTGTAGCTGCTGTAGGTGCCGCTGGTATACCTGTGAACGTAGGCGCACTTAGGTTAGCTTTAGTAGCTACAGACGTTTGTATGCTTGAAAACTCGTCATCAATCTCTGTACCACTGACAGTCTTGAGAGCGTTACCTGTGGGTAAGGCGTCCTTTGATGCAAAGTTAGTTGCTTTAGTATAATTAGACATAGTTAAAGTACCTTACCTTGTTTGGCATATAATGAAATTTTTTGTAATGACATAGGTGCGCCATCTATATCAGTAGTAAATCCTATCTGTATAATGTCACCTGCGCCTTGTGTTGATGCTTTTTGTTCGTTGATTAAGACTGAGCCTGAGTATTCTCCTATGCCGTACTCGGTAATACCATACTCGTATACAGTACCTACTTCTAATGTAAATGTATAACCATAATATACTGGGCTATAGTCATATCCAATCTTAAGTGCAAAGGTTTGTCCTGTAGCTCCTACTGTAGTCGCTGACAGCTTCTTTACTATCTTTGACACGTTAGGCATACCTAGGTCAAAGAAGTTACTGTAGTACGCCATTTCGTACTTAGAGCCATTGTCTTGATAACCTTTGTACTCTGCTATGCCATTGTCCTCTGCAAAGTATAATGTAGAACCTTCCGACAAGAAACCCTTAGGTGATACAGAGGGCCATATTGTAGCTCTAAAGCTGCCATCCTCTAAAGGTGCTCTGGTGTCAAAACAAAAAGTCTGTTGTGACGTAGGGAAAGTAATTAAGTAAAAAGCATTAATAGGTGAGTAGACTGACTTAATTAAATCAATGTTCTCAGCGTTAATGGCCTGTATTACATCATCACGTACATTCTTAGAGATGTCTCGCATAGGCTGTGACTTCTCTTGTACAGTACGATTCAATGAACGTATACCAGTGTTACTTAAGAACAAGATGTCTTCACCAGTATTCTGTACACTGTCACGAGCAATACAGCCTACACCTTCAATGACTTCCACTAGCGTAAGGCTCGTAGTAGTCATACCTGCTTGAAAGTTATCACCATCACCATAGATAATAATGTTGTTCTTACAGAATATAATCAAGTAGCCGTTATGAGCGCCTAGTGTAACAATATCATCCATGCCCTGAGTAAGGACACTTGAGATGTCTAAAGAACCTGATGTACCTGAAAGAAAGTTAGAACCATCAAGAACAGTAGTAAAATACACTGTTGTCTTATTAGTTGTGGTGTCTGCTACCCATAACCGACCATAAGCCGCTAATACAGTGTTGCCATAAGGTACACCATTGTGGCTGTGTGGATGATTACTGAAGGAATCAAACTCTTCTGACCCTGTTTCATTCGTGTACGTCAGTGGTTCATAACCACGTTGGAAGAAGTATTGATGGTCATTTAATGTAGCTGCTTGCCAGTTACCTGCTGATATGGTGTCTGCAGTCGTTGGCGTGATTGTGACGAGGTTTGTAGTGCCCTTATAGAACTTAGTAGAACTCCATGACAATAAGGTATCAGCACCTGTAATGTCCTTAAAATTAGACACACCTAGTAAGTCTACACCTACGTTATCATCCGCTACGGAGTCCTTACTCGTACTTAATACTTGCCAGCCCTTACGTGCTCCTAATCGACCAAACTTATCTATGACGCAGTTGTCTGCCTGTAGTGCAAAACCTTCCTGTAGTGTTACACCTGACTCTTGGGTGTTTAAGCCATAGAATGCAGGTGCAGCAATAGAGGAGGACATTAATTGTTTAGCCATGGTTAATAGACCTCCCAGATCAGTTCCTCTGGGTGCTTGTTAGCGTCTAAGGCAATAGCGTCAGATAGGAAGTTTTGAGCAAGAGCCTTAGCCGATACTGCTGACATACCTCCGTCCTCACCACGCTCCTCAAGGGCCATAGCGTAGGCTAAAGCTTGTACAGGTAAGTGAGGCACACGTACTGTATCTGCATCAGCCACAAGCTCCTGTGAGCGCATAGTTACGTTAAAGTAGATAGTGTACACACCATCAGGGATAGGGTACAAGTCTACCTGTGTGTCACCTGCTACACTCACGCCATTAAATACGTAGTAGTCAGGGTTACCTTCGGCTGGTGTGTTATTAAGAAATACATTGTTAAACCAGTGTGGGTCTTTATACTTTAAGAACGTATTAGATGTTAAGTTAACTACGTCTAGTATAGCTACGTTATTACCTGAGTCAGTAAGCACATAGTTAAATACACCATCTTGAGTAACTACAGTCAATGTTTGCCTAAGAACAGACCAATTCCACGCTGACTCAACAAACTCCTTAGCATCATTAATGAATAAACTAATTAACTTTGAGTAACTATTCTCATTAACACTGTCAACCTCACGTTCCCGTAGCCTCACAAGTACGTTGTTTACCATCTCTTTATGTGTCTTCATGTGGCTTTACCATTTAATTTTTCTACTGTTCTAAGACCTGCAAGGCCAAGCATTGCTAACGTAAGTTCAAGCATAGCGTCTAAGGGTAACTCAGGGCTACCTAGCTCTGGTGCTACCCATTGTAGGATAGGGTTAATAACAAATGCAAACAAGAAGCCTAAGCCACATACCCACATGAGAAAGGGTCTAGCTCCTGCAACAAAGGTAGACCTGTGATTAGCCTGTACCTTCATAATCTCTGCTTGCATCATAGAAGGGCGCATAGCTAACTTCTGCTTAAGTAGTTCGCCTTGTGCTCTCTCTTCATCTGATGTAAACACACTGTCTATAATGTTACCAATGGCTTCTATAGGCTGTGCAACAGCACTACCGCCACTGAATAAACTACTTAATATGCCCATGCTGTACTACCTCTCACCATTTTTCACGATTGGCCCAATAAGCCGCTGACATCTTACCTTTGGCTATGTTCTTGCCATGCCTAGCTTTAAATGAGTCAGATCGTTTTGTTTTAGTCTTATCTCCAGTAACTCCCTGTTGACCAAAGCGTATAGTCTTTGTTACTCCACCTTCTTTAGCTACCACTACATGAGACTTCTTAGGGTGGCTAGGTGTACGCTTAGGTTTGTTGTAAGCTGTTAGTCCTAGTTTAGTTAATTTAGCATCTGGCATTACATATCTCCATTAAAGTATAACCAAGCAGCAAATGCACCTGCACCTATAATCCACATTAGCTTCTTAGTCACTGATTTACCTACGGCAAGATAGAATCTGTCATACGCTTTATCAGCAGCCAGTTCAGCTATCTCTTCTTTCTGTTTTTGAGTTAAGTTTTCCATGCCTAGTAGTATCCTTTAATATAAATAGCTGCACCTAACAAACCAGCCATAATAACAATAAACCCTAAGCCTACTTTTATAGCTATGGATAGATTATCTTGTAATGCTTTAGCTCTTGCTGCTCTTTGGCGTATTTCCGCTTGTTTAGTTTCTTTTAAGTCTCTAGTGTACTGTGCTTTAAACTTAAGAAAGTCTTGATACCCTTGTAGACGTTGCTTGTTCAACATGAACTTAAGTTCTTCTTCCTGTCTAGCTAGTTGCTCCTTGGCTTGAAATGCTTCTAGTACGTTACCTGAGCCGTTAGCCACTTGCTTCTGTATTGTCTTCTCAGCACCAAAGTATTTACCTAGGGCTGCTCCAGCATCTGCGATTTCTCTCCCGTTACTCAGGGTAGTCTTGATTACCTTAAATGCTGCATTAGCAATCGCTAATTCTGCTAACATATCCATAACCTCTTTGAATACTGATGCTCTGTAAGCTCGTAGGGAGCCATAGGAGGCCTTATAAACCTATAGTCATACTCACGTATTACTTGAGGCTCTACGACCAGCACAGAGCCTTGTGGAGCCTGTGAGGGGCATTGGTGGACAGGATACGCTTCCGATACTGTAGACCACATCAGATAGACCTCCTATCTTTAACACAGAAAGCTGTTATAGTTTTCTTTGCTTCTACTTTAACAACTGCAAGCCCCACCATCGGGCTAACCACAGGCTCGTAGCCTCCTATTGTACCTACACGTAATAACTCTTTTCTACAAGTATCAAGTGTTCTGTAGCTAGACATTATCGTAGGTACTTGAGGTTCACCACTGGCTAACATTGTGGCTAACACGATAGCCCACATTACTTCTTAGCTTTCTTATGACTTAAAGGTTTACTAGACGCAGTATGCTTTGCTCCTGTCATAACTTTACCTGACGTATGCTTGTGCGTCTTGCCTGTGTATGCTTTACCATTTGGTAAGTAATGTGTAACACCTTTCATAACTAGTATCCTTTTTTCTTTGGTTTCTTAGTGGGTTTTGATGGTGGACGACCTTTCTTGGTTCCGTATGTACCCTTACC
>Ga0208643_1000458_pt1 | contig 27079 bp, 38 predicted proteins | sample VirMetDEL_Nov_12_FD_184516 | JGI IMG/M metagenome (GOLD analysis project Ga0208643, IMG submission 184516) | Aqueous microbial communities from the Delaware River and Bay under freshwater to marine salinity gradient to study organic matter... | ecosystem: Environmental > Aquatic > Marine >... | reverse complement strand
AATGAATGGCGGAAGAGCTAAAAAAAATATGGGTGGATCTATGAATCCAGCTATGGCAAGAGCCGACATGAAATCTGGTTATTATCCATCTGATATGGGTATGGAAGGCGGAGCTATGTATAAGAAAGGTGGATCCGTTAAAAAGAAAATGAAAAAGAAAAGTAAATTTCCAGATCATTCAGGTGATGGAAAAATTACTAAGAAAGATATCTTAATGGCTAAAGGTGTTATACCTAAAAAGAAAAATGCTTAAAAAACTTATTAATAAAATCTTTGGAAAAAGATGTGAGTGCAAATCTAAAATAGTTTGTACACATGAAAATGCTGCAGTTAGAAAAGAAGTTAAATACTGTAGTTTATGTAAAACAATCTTAAACGAAGGATAAACAATGGCAAAACGTGGACTATACGCAAACATACACGCTAAGAAAAAAAGAATCGCTGCAGGATCAGGTGAGAAGATGAGAAAACCTGGATCTAAAGGCGCACCAACAAAAGCTAACTTTGTAAGATCAGCTAAGACTGCCAAGAAACCTAAAAAGAAAAAGTAATGGCTTCTGCAGCTTGGACTAGAAAAGAAGGTAAATCCAAATCGGGTGGACTTAATAAAAAAGGTGTCGCATCTTACAGAGCCGCGAACCCTGGTTCCAAATTAAAAACAGCAGTAACCACAAAACCTTCTAAATTAAAAAAAGGTTCTAAAGCCGCGAAACGTAGAACTTCATTCTGCGCGCGTATGACCGGAATGCGTAAGAGACAGAAAGCTAGTAATAATACTGGTGAAGATAGACTATCTAAGTCGCTTAGAAAATGGAATTGTTAATGAGAGATACTAAATCAATAGAAAGCTTTTTAAAAGAGAAATACAAAAAAATTACTGAGATGAGTTTGTTTAGACACTTGAAAAAAGAAGTAGAAACAGGTGCTAGTGGAACTCAAGATTATGTGATAAAAAAGGGACCTAATAAAGATAAAATAGCAAAAAAATAGAAAGGGTATTATGGAAGAAGATCATTTTATAGATAAAATAAGAAAAATAATTAAGATGAGACATGACGATACGGTTTCAGCTATGGCCTCAGGTGGGGTTGACAGTATGGAAAAATATCAGTATATGCTAGGACAGATACGGACGTATCAATATTTAAGTCAGGAGATATCCAGCCTGCTAAACAAAAAGGAGCAAAAAGAAAATGAAGGAACAGTTGTCAACATCGGTTCAAAAACCAAAGATTGAACTACCAAATAAAACATTAGTTGGTGTCAAACCAACAGAAAAAAAATCAGATGAAATAGGAAAAACTCCTAAACCTACGGGTTGGAGAATTTTAGTTCTACCTTTTAAACAAAAAGAAAAGACTAAGGGTGGAATTATATTAGCTGATGAAACAGTAGAACGATCACAAGTAGCATCAACTTGTGGTTTAGTTTTAGACATGGGACCACACTGCTACGATAAAGAAAGATACCCAGAAGGTCCTTGGTGTAAAAAAGGTGATTGGATTATCTTTGCAAGATACGCCGGATCACGAATTAAAATAGATGGGGGTGAGATAAGACTTTTGAATGATGATGAAGTTTTAGCGACCGTGGATAACCCTAAAGACATATACCACGAATTTTAACAACCATAGGAGAAACTATGCCAGAAACAGAAAATGATAAAACAGTTGAATTAGACGTAACCGGACCGGGAGCGACTATTGAACTACCAGAAACAGAAAATGATACAGATAAAACCTTTGAAAACGAGGAAAAAAAGAATGAAGCAAATATTACGTACGATAATAAGCCCAATGACGCATCTGAGAAATCTGATGAGCAGCCTGTTCTTCGAGATGAAAAGAATGAAGGCGGAGAAGTTGTACAGAAAACTTCTGAAGAAGGGAGTGATACACAAAAAGATAACTCTAAAGACGTTGAAGAATACTCTGAAGGCGTTAAGAAAAGAATAGCAAAACTCACTAAAAAAATGCGTGAAGCAGAAAGACAAAAAGATGAAGCTTTGTCTTATGCAAATCGTATTAAAAGTGAGAGAGATAGATATGAAGCTACAGCTACAGGTTTAGATAGAAATTATGCCACCGAAATGGAAGGCAGAATTACATCATCGTTAGCAGCCGCTCAAGCAAAACTTGCAGCAGCTAGAACTAATGAAGACTCTAAAGCTGAAGTAGAGGCTTTAACTCAAATATCTCAATTAGGTTATGAGCAAGGTAAATTAGCTGAGATTAAATCTCAACATGCTATGCAAGATAGCGCAGCTAATGAAAAACCTACATTACAACAACAACCAGTAAGACAACCAGCACCTGTAAAAGATCCTAAAGCGGAAGCATGGGCTGAGGAAAATGACTGGTTTGGTAAAGATAATGCCATGACTTATACAGCATTTGACCTACATAGAAAACTTACTGAAGAGGAGGGTATGGACCCACAATCTGATGAATATTATAATGAGGTGGATAAGAGAATAAGACTTGAATTCCCTCATAAGTTTGATAAAGTAGAACAAAAGATTAGTAAACCTACACAAAACGTTGCCTCTGCAACGCGTAGTTCAAAGACTGGTCGCAAAACTGTGAAGCTCACACCGACACAGGTAACAATAGCTAGAAAGCTAGGTGTGCCACTAGAAGAGTATGCGAAACAACTTATAATCACGAAGGAGGTATAGGCATATGACAGACAATAAACCAACTCGTGCGAGCCAAAGTAAAAGCGATTCTACAAAAGTAGCGTCTCAAGCATCTACGGTTAAACCCAAAGCTGCTACAAAACCTTGGACTCCACCATCGTACTTAGATACGCCCAACGCGCCAGAAGGATTCAGACACAGATGGGTCAGAATAGAAATCATGGGATTTCAAGATACTAAGAACATACAAGGACGCTTAAGGTCCGGTTATGAACTTGTAAGATCTGATGAATATCCAGATGAGGACTTTCCAGCAATCATGGACGGCAAATACGCAGGGGTTATCGGGCACGGAGGCCTTGTGCTGACAAGGGTACCGGAAGAGATCGCAAAGCAAAGACAAGATTATTATGCTAAAGAAGCTAGTGATCAACAACGTGCAATCGACAACGATCTTATGAAGGAACAGCATAGGGGAATGCCTATCGATATCGATATGCAAACTCGTACAACCTTCGGTGGCAAAAAGTAATTTTACTTTAAACCAACGAAATTTTATAAACCGAACTGGAGGCCCCTCGGGGCAGGTTCATAAGGAGAAAATAATATGGCTAACGCTTCAACAACAGGGTTTGGTTTCAAACCCATTAAGATGGTTGGACAGTCGTATAATAATGCCGGTTTAAGTGAGTGGAATGTAGCCGCTTCTTCAGCTTTAATTTGTCATAGCGCTTTGACAATTTTGACTGCTGATGGAGTTGTGCTTACTGCCGCTAACGGAGGGGTTAATAACCTCGGCGTACTTAACGGTGTATTTTATACAGACGCAACAACAAGTAAACCAACATGGTCGAACTATTCGCCCGCTTCTAACACAGCTACAGACATAGTTGCACTTATCAATGATAATCCGCAACAAATGTTTGAAGTAATGTCTGCAGATACTGCATTCAATGCTAATGAAGTAGGACATTGTGCCGATCAAGTTACAGCTAATGGCGGCTCGCCGTTGTTCAATTCTTTATCAAAGATATCAGCAACAACAGCAGCAGCAACAGCTCAACTAAAAATAATAGGTGTTTCAAGAGATCCTGATCATTCTGACACAACTGAAGAGGGCTTTGCTCTTAGAGTTATGATTAATGAACATATCTTAGGAAACAACGTAGCAGGTATATAAGGAGATAAAATATGGCTATATCAAGAAACCAACTCGTAAAAGAGTTAGAGCCAGGATTGAATGCTTTATTCGGCCTGGAGTACAAACAGTATGAAAATCAGTCAGCTGATATTTATGCTACAGAGTCATCTGACAGAGCTTTTGAAGAAGAAGTAATGTTGAGTGGTTTTGCACAAGCACAAGTGAAACCGGAAGGTTCAGGTGTTACATATGATAACGCTCAAGAAACTTTCACAGCTAGATACACTAACGAGACTATTGCTCTCGCTTTTGCTATTACTGAGGAAGCAATTGAGGACAATCTATATGACAGACTGGCTTCTAGATACACAAAAGCTTTAGCAAGATCTATGGCTCAAACTAAGCAAGTAAAAGCAGTTAATCCGCTTAATAACGGATTTGGTACATTCACTTCAGGTGATGGATCAGCTCTTTTTGCTACTAATCACCCTACACTTGCTGGAACTGTGTCTAACACACTAGCAACTGCGGCTGACCTTAACGAAACTTCATTGGAGCAATCATTAATTGATATCGCTGCAATGACTGACGAAAGAGGTCTAAAAATTGCTGCTAAGGGTATGAAGATGATTATCCCATCTGCACTACAATTCACAGCTGAAAGACTTATGGCTTCTGCTGGTAGAGTTGGAACTGCTGATAATGATATCAATGCTATCAAATCTATGGGGATGATTCCTCAAGGTTACTCTGTTAATAATTACTTAACAGACACTGATGCGTTCTTTATTATTACAGACGTGCCAAATGGTATGAAACATTTCCAAAGAACTCCTATGTCTACTAAAATGGAAGGGGATTTCGATACTGGTAATGTTAGATACAAAGCTAGAGAAAGATACGTTTTTGGCGTATCTGACTATAGAGGTATCTTCGCTTCACCAGGAGCTTAATACTTAAATATTTTGTGGCGGGACATAGTTCCGCCACATTTAACTACGAAAGTGATAATATGAAAAAAACTCTCATCAATATCTGGGCTTACAATCACCATGCTAAATTTAGTATTGAACATGTTGAAGACACACCAGAATTAGTTGAAAAAGCTATACTTGACAAACTCGGAGAAAATAGTATAGTCTGGGAATATCTCGGAGATAGCTATCATTCGGGAATAAATAGAATAACTTATGAAGAGGTTATTAATGATACAAGACCTATACAAAGCAAAAAGGTCCTTGGAGTTGAAGTGGGAACAGGAGCATATTAATGAAGATAGATATACTCTTGAAATGGTCAGAATTGATGACAAAGTTAGAGAAGTCATTACTAAGATCAAGCTTGAAGAAGCTAGGATTGCTCACTTACAGAACAACGTAGAAGGTTCTGCTCCACAAGTTTCTGTAGCTACTTAGACAAAAGCTACATCGCTGAAATGCATAAATACCTAGGGATCTCTTGCACTCCACTTAAAAATAACATATAATATTCGCACTATACATAAATTAATATTCTGCATGGACGCAGTATAGTCGACGGCCTAGAGACTATGTAGAATTTAACTAGGAGAATAATCATGGCAAATACTACTTTTTCGGGACCAGTAAAAGCGGGAACGATTTCAAATACAACAGGAACAACTGTTGGAACTAACATTGCAAACGTAGGTTTTGTAACTATGGCTCAGTCTGTAAAAGCTGACATCATAGGTGCATCACACTTAAATCAAGTTTGTGCAGTAATTCCAGCAAACTCACAAATCGTAGATGTAATTTTAAATGTTACTACAGTAAACAATGATACTGGTGCAGCAACTATATCAGTTGGAACAATTGCAGATGCTAATGCATTTTTAGATGGAGTTAATGTTAAAGCTTTAGCAACTACTCATGGTACTTTAGATACAGAGGCAACTGATGTTGGTACAACTGACATACAAGTTCTTGCTGATTTTACAGGAGCTAATGGTGATGGTACTACTGGTGCAGCTACAGTTACTGTAATGTACATCCAAAATAATTCTGTTCAAGACGCAGCAGACTTATAATAATTAATTAGTGTGGGCTTCGGCCCACATTTAAAATTTTAAGGAGAAAAATATGAGTTCATTTTCAAGTGACCAAACAACTCTTAACAAAACTACAGGGGCAGCCTCTGTTTTATTAGGAGCTAGAGCTAGAGTTACATCAATTCAAGGAAGAGGAGAAGCAGGTTCTGTTTTATCTCTACATGACGTAGCTGATGCAGGAGACGCAGCAGCAGGTAATTTAAAAGCTATCTATAGATATGAAACTGAGGGACTAGAAGTTTATATCCCCGGTTCAGGTATCTTGTTCCAAAATGGAGTTTGTGCTACGTTAACTCAAACTACTGGTACAGACGGTAGCGTTACATTAACTATTACAGGAGCGTAAGCTCATGGCTAATACGACTTCAGGTTCTTATACTTTTGATAAGAACTTAGGCATTGATGAAATTATTGAAGATGCTTATGAGCGTATTGGCATTCAAGGTGTTTCTGGCTATCAATTAAAAACTGCTAAAAGATCTTTAAATATTCTATTTTCTGAATGGGGTAATAGAGGTTTACAATTTTGGGAAGTAAAAAATCAAAACGTAACTTTAGTAAATGGCCAAGCTGTTTATACATTTTTTAGATCTACGGCTGACGGTGTATCTGATGGCGTAAGCACTACACTTAGTGCAGGAATAGATGCAGCAGTTACAACTATTCCCTTGACCGCGATCACGGGTTTTCCAACAGCAGGTACTTTAACTATTGGTACAGAAGATATTACTTACACAGGAATTTCTAGTTTAAATCTTACAGGATGTGTGAGAGGGGTTAATGGCACTACAGCTGCAACTCATGCAAGTGGTGATACTGTTCTACAGTCTCCAAGAGGTATGACTGATATTCAAGAAGCAAATTACAGAGTAGATACTACAAGTGTTGATACACCTATGACAAGAATTAGTAGATCTCAGTATCAAGCATTTTCTAATAAAACAGATTTAGGTTTACCCACTCAATACTGGGTCCAAAGATTTGTAGATAAAGTTACTATGACTTTATATTTAACACCAGGTAGTTCACAAGCAGGAGACTTTATAAATTTCTATTACACAAAAAGAATTGATGACGTAGGAGCTTATACTAATGCAACAGATGTACCTTACAGGTTTGTACCTTGTATGATAATGGGTTTATCTTATTATCTAGCTTTAAAATATGCACCACAGAGAGTACAAGAATTAAAGTTATTATATGAAGATGAATTAAAAAGAGCTGAATCTGAAGATGGTTCTTCTAACTCAACTTACATATCACCTAAAATATATTTTCCAGGAGTTAGTTAATGAGCGGAATAATGGACATGATTGAATTATTTAGAGGAGAAGCTCCTTCAAGATCTGGAATGGCTAAAGGTTTTGGTGAGAGAAGTGGTAAGTTTTTTACACCACAAAAAAGTTTTGCTAGACATATAGCTCAAGGAGGTTCTATGTCACAAGGAAACCTTATCAAAGATTTAAAAGGAACAGTTAAAAGTTTAAAGATACCACTATCAAAATATAAAGAACTGGGTGGAAATAGTTTAGAAGTAATTTTAGATAATGAATCACTTGGTAAAGCAAAAACAAATACCATGCAAACTTTGTTAGCAAGAGCAGGAAGTTTTACACCGTTAGCAATGAAGGGGCTGACATTATTATCTAGTTTACCTGCTGCAACAATAACTATGTTTTTACAATCTACTCCAGCTAATGCAGATGAAGCAAATATGAAATTAGAAGATTTTGCAAAATTAAATGAAGGTAGTACTAACACGGATAAAGCACTGCCTATTGAAATAGGAGATATGTAATGTCTAGTTTTGCACAAGGTAAACATGCTTTAGCGATATCAGATCGTTCTGGTTTGGCTTTTCCATATAATGAAATGGTTAGGGAATGGAATGGTGCGTTGGTACATAACTCAGAATATGAACCTAAACAACCACAGCTACAACCTAAACCTACTAATGCAGATCCACAAGCTTTACAAAGAGCAAGACCAGCAAGAACAGAATTTCCTACAGCAGATTTTTTACCTAGTAATCCTTTTAGTACACCAAATCTACTTACTGTCGGAGCAACTTTTGAAGTATCTCAACCTAACAGTGGAATATTGGTTGGGGATTTTGTAAGATTGATGAGTATATCCCAACCTTTGTCAGAAGCAGGATCTGCAGTTGTAATCTCTATTAAAGAAATAGAAATGACTACAACTTTATCGGCAAACATAACTTCTACAGATACTTCAATGGTAGTAGCTGATGCAACTTCATTTTACACTAATGGTGGATACCTAATGATTGAAAAAATTAATAGTGAAACAGGTATGTATCAAAATGAAGTAATTCAATATGCAGCTTATAATTCTGGAACAAAAACTTTATCAGGTTTGATTAGAGGAACTAATGCACCGTTTAGAGGAGAGACTCCTGCTAATACTATTGCAAGTAACCACGATGCGGGAGCAAAAGTTTTTGGGGCAAGAGAGGTTTATTCTTTAAGTACCACAACGTCTCCAAGTGCAGGTCAGCCTTCAACAGTTACTAATCAAAATGGTTATTATTTAAAAGATAATGATGAAGGTTTTAGTTGGGTTGCCAACTTTACAGGTGGTGGTTTACAGTGTACATCTGGCCCAATAAATGATAGAGCTTAATTATGGCATATACATACGCAACACTTACAACAACAATTAGAGATTACACTGAAGTTGATGACTCCGTATTTACTCAGGCAGTAATAGATAATTTTATTATGCAAGCAGAGCATAGAATTAACATAGAGCTTCCTATGGACTCTGATAGATTTGTACAAGAAGGTACATTATCTACAGATAATAATACAATTAATTCTCCGGCCGGTGCATTATTTATTAGAGGTGTTGAAGTATTTAATTCAACAACGGATTCTACAGGTACAGGTACTTGGTTAGAGAAAAAAGATCAAACATATTTATCTGAATATACTGATAGACTAACTGGAACAGAGGGTGATTTAACATCACAAGATGTAACAGGTTTTCCTAAGTATTACGCTATGTTTGGTGGAGCTACAGGTTTAACGGATACCACCTCAGGAGGGTTATATATAGCCCCTACACCTGATGCTGCTTACAAATTTAGAATATATTATAATAAACAAACAACAGGACTATCAGCCACTAATACGACAACATATCTAAGTAATTACTTTCCACAAGGGCTATTGTACGCGTGTTTAGCAGAAGCATTTTCTTTTTTAAAAGGTCCAATGGAGATGTTGACACTGTATGAAAATAAGTATAAAACATCCATACAACAGTTTGCAGGAATGCAAATTGGGAGAAGAAGACGAGACGATTACACTGACGGAACAGTTAGGATACAAGTCAAATCACCTTCACCGTAAATTAACAAGGGGAAAAAATTATGGCAATAACATCAGCAGTATGTAACAGTTTTAAAACAGAAGTTTTACAAGCGTTACATAACTTTACAGCATCATCTGGAAACGCTTTTAAATTAGCTTTATACACAAGTTCAGCTACTATAAATAAAACAACAACAGCTTACTCAACAACAAATGAAATAGCTAATACATCGGGTTCAGCTTATACTGCAGGTGGTATAGCACTTACAAGTGTAACCCCAGCTTTATCAACTGACACCGCGTGTTGTGATTTTGCAAATGTATCTTTTACATCAGCTTCATTTACAGCAAATGGTTGTTTAATATATAACGATACAAATGCTGATAGAGCAGTTTGTGCAATTGCATTTGGTGGAGATAAAACTGTAACAAGTGGAACTTTCACAATCGAATTTCCAGCAGCAGACGCATCAAACGCTATACTTAGAATAGCATAAGGAGTCACTCCTTATGGCTAATACTTGGAATCAATCCGGTACAACCTGGGGATCAAATCAATGGGGCGAACAGGGTCCTACTGTAGTTTCTTTAACAGGTCTAAGTACTACTTCAAGTTTAGGTAGTCTAACTTTTACAATAGATGTCAATGTAGGTTTAACAGGACTTTCAACAACATCTTCAGTTGGATCATTGTCTCCAACAACTAGTCTTTCACTAACACCGACAGGACTTTCAACAACTTCTTCAATTGGATCATTATCTCCAACAACCAGTCTTTCACTAACCTTAGCAGGACAATCAACATCTTCAGCTGTAGGATCTATTATTCCTGAAATAGGAGTTCCATTAACCGGGGTTTCTGCTACGTCTACAATAGGTTCTTTAATTGTAGGAATAGGAGTTCCATTAACAGGAGTTTCGTCAACATCATCTGTTGGTTCTGTATCAGTTGAATCAAACGAAGAAGCATTATTAACTGGTCAATCAGCAACTGCTACAGTAGGTAGTACAATTATATTTGCTGGAACTGAATTAACTCCAGCTGGGGTACACGCAGATTCAGCAGTTGGATCATTGTCTCCAACAACTAGTCTTTCACTAACACTGACAGGACTTTCAACAACTTCTTCTGTAGGTTCAATATCACCTGCCGATGTAATGGGTTTAACAGGTCTTTCAACAACATCTTCAATTGGATCATTATCTCCAACAACCAGTCTTTCACTAACCCTAGCAGGACTTTCAGCAACAGCTTCTGTCGGAGCCTTGGTTCCTGAAATAGGAGTTCCATTAACAGGAGTTTCAACAACATCTGCAGTAGGTTCAATTTCTCCTTCAGATGTAATTGGTTTAACAGGAGTTTCAGCAACATCTAGTGTAGGGAACATTATTACACTTGGCTACCAAGATGTTGACATAGTAGGAAATACATCGTATACAGATGTAACACACGTAGCTTAGGAGAACAAAATTATGGCATCAACATTTACAGACCTTGGTTTAGAGCTAATGGCAACTGGTGAAAACGCCGGTACTTGGGGAACAAAAACTAACGCAAATTTAAGTTTAATCGAACAATTAACAGGTGGTGTTTTAAGTTTAGCTGTTGCAGGATCAGGGACTACAGCTTTAACTATTGTAGATGGTGCTTTAACAGGTACTGCTCAACAAAGAGTTATAGAATTAACAGGTGCTCTTACAGGATCAAGAATTTTAACATTTCCTCTTCTTACAGAAACTTTTTACATTATTAAAAACGGAACTACTGGTGCAGAAACATTACAATTAAAAGCTGCATCCGGTTCAGGTGCAACTGTTACTTTTTCAACAACCGACAAAGGATACAAACTTATCTATCTTGATGGTGTTGCAACAAACACCGGAGTTATTGATGTTGGAATGGCAACCATTACTGGAACACAAACTTTAACAAACAAAAGTATTGATTCTGACAACAATACAATTACAAATATTGTAGATGCAGATATTAAAGCTAGTGCTGCAATTGCTTTTAGCAAAATGGCAAATTTAACAACATCAAGAGCATTGGTTTCTGATGGTAGTGGAGACGTTTCTGCAGCAACTACTACTAGTACTGAAATAGGCTATGTAAATGGCGTGACTTCAGCTATTCAGACACAAATAAATACTAAAACATCAACAGGAAAAGCTATTGCAATGGCAATGCTTTTCGGGTAAAAACAATATAGGAAAAAATTATGGCAAATCCAAATTTAGTAAACGTAACATCAATAACAGGTGAGTCAGTTACTCACGCATTAACTACTACTCTTACAGATGATATTTTAGTAGCCGCTTCAGATACACTTGTAAAAGTTAACAGTATTATAGTAGGAAATATTGATGGATCATCATCAGCAAACGTTTCACTGTTTCTAAAAAAATCAGGTGGATCAGCTATAGCATTCGCATCAACAGTAGCGGTTCCAGCAGATTCAACTTTAGTAGTCATAGATAGAAATTCAGCCTTATATCTTGAAGAAGGTGACACCTTAGAAGGTGGAGCAAGTGCTAATGGCGATTTAACTTGTGTTGTTAATTTTGAAATCCTAAACGACGCGTAGGGGGTAATCCATATGTCAGATTTTATTGGCACAATTGGAGGTCAAGTAAGCAACGGTGGTGTTGTCGGTCCTGAAAACGGAGGATCAGAAGTAAACCTTCCAGATATTATAAGTAATTTTACATCAAGCGGGACTTGGACTAGTGATTCTAGATATACAGATTTAGAAATTGTAATGGTCGCTGGTGGTGGATCTCAAACCTACACAGATGGATCATCAGGCGGAGGCGCAGGAGGCATGATTATTTCTCCAGCTACATTTACTTCTCCACAATCCCCTTCACCTATTACAATCGGTGGCGGTGGAAGCGATTCAGCTTTTCCAGGTGCTTCATTAACTGCTAAGGCCGGTGGTCAAGGTGGTGGATATGCTAGTACTGGAACTACAGGAGGATCCGGTGGCGGAGGCGGCCGGGGACAAGGTGGCTTCGGAGCAACTCAACCTTCACAACCAGGTAATTCAGGATCTTTTGGATTTGGAAACTCAGGCTCAGGAAGAACACCACAAACTTATGGTGGTGGCGGAGGTGCGGGAGAATCTGGCGGTACGGACAGTCAAGCTGCTGGTGGTGATGGTAAAACAATTCCAGGCGGTTTTCCAGATTCAGGAACTTTTTTAGCTGGCGGTGGCGGTGGCGGTGGCTTCTCTGCATCTCCAGGCCCAGGTGGTCAAGGTGGCGGAGGCGGAAGAAATCAATCCGGACAAGCTAACACTGGCGGCGGTGGAGGAGGAACTTCTCCAGGTCAATTTTCAGGAGGATCGGGAGGTTCTGGAAGAGTTATAGTAAGAGAAGTAGGTTTTACACAAACTAATCCACCAGTGAGTGGTATTTGGTCTAGTAATGATGTTTACTATTGGGTAACACAAGGGCTATGGTATAATTAATTATGGCAAATTTTTGTGAAATAGATTCAACAACAAATGAAGTTAAAAGAGTTTGTGTTGTTGATAATAATGTTGAAACTTCAAATGGTCCTTTAGGAGAAAATGATAAACACGAAGATGGGGTAACTTGGTGTAATAATTTTTGGGGAACTGACAACAGTTATTGGTTACAGACTTCTTTTAGTAGATCTTTTAGAGGAAGGTATGCAAAACCAGGAGATATTTATCTTGCTGATGAAGATAGATTTGTAAACCCACAACCTTTTCCTAGTTGGCTTAGAAATGATTATACAACTCTGGATACATTAGATTGGTTACCACCAGAAGGTTTTGTACCTGATAGTGGTCAAAGTTATACTGTAGGTGATGATACATTTTGGTGGGAATTTAATTGGGATGAAGATTTAGTAACTTGGAAAGGATCTAAAGCAGATGACCCCAGTGATGATAACTATTATAAATATAACTTTACAAGTAATGCTTGGGAGGTTATAAGTTAGTTATCATTTTAGAAAGATATTAAATGTATTTAAAATATAAGTATTGGTACTTCAAAAACCTTATAAGTCCAGAAGACTGTAAAAAAATAATTAAATTAGGTGTAGATAAAAAATTAGGTTCCGGCACAATAGGAATGCAAAAAAATAAAAAGAAAGTAAATAAAAAAATTAGAGATTCCAAAGTAACTTGGTTAAAGGATCAGTGGATTTATAATATATTTAATCAAGCAGTTAATTATGCAAATGAAAAAGCTGGTTGGAATTTTGATACAGACTGGAATGAAAACATACAGTTTACAAGTTACAAGAAAAATGGGTTTTATAATTGGCACTATGATATGTTTCAAGAAACTATAAAAGACAAAGACGAACACTTTAATAACAAACAAAGAAAACTATCAATGTCTTGTTTATTAAATGATCCAAAAGATTATAAAGGTGGTGATTTTATGTTGCAGTGGATAGATGATAATGGCAAGTTAATAAAACACAAAGTTAAAGAACTAGATACAGTAGGAAGTATTATTGTATTTCCTTCTTTTTTAAATCACAAAGTAGAACCCGTAACAAAAGGAACTAGATATTCTGCTGTCATGTGGAGACTAGGGCCACAGTTTAAATAATTATGAGACTAATAGGTGGTAATAAAAATAAAATTAATTGGGGTATAATAAAAGATAAGATTTTATTTATAGATTATACTAATGAAAAAGTTTTGTCTTCTTTAGAAAATAAAATAGAAAAAAATTTAATTTCATCGATGACTAAAAGAACTAATGTTAAAGGAGAAATGACCTCTTGGAATCATTTTATAAATGACAAAGATTTTGAAACAATAACTAAATTTATTAATCCTTACTTATTTAAATTTATATCTATAGCTAGAAATAATATTAATACAATTGAATTAATTGATGCATGGGGAAACAGATTAAATAAAAATGATTATATTCAAAAACATAATCATATAGTAGGAAATTGGGATAGCATTAGTGGAAACATATATTTTTCAAATAAAAAACCAGGAACTTATTTTGTAAATTTTAAAGGGGCCATACAACCTAAGAGAGGTAGAATAGTTATTTTTAATTCTAATGAAATGCATTTAGTAGATGTTGTAAAAGATGAAGATCCAAGATATACATTAGCTTTTAATATGAGGTATGAGTAAAAAATTTAAGAAAGATAATTATTTAGTTATTAAGAAAGCAGTTTCAGAGGATATCTGTAAATTTGCAGCAGAATACCTTATGCTTAAAAGACAGGTATCACAAAGATTACATAATAAAAAAATGATTGGAAGAGACAATTTAGGTTGGGGTTCTTTTGGCGATGGTCAAGTTCCATTTTCTTATAACCATTATTCCGACACTGCTATGGAAATATTATTAGTAAGAATGAAATCTGTAATAGAAAATAAAATAAAAAAAGAAATTGTTCCAACATACTCTTATACAAGAATATATGAACATGGAGATATATTGGGACGACATAAAGACAGATACAGTTGTGAAATATCTGCAACCTTAACTTTATTTCAAGACAAGAAGTGGCCTATATTTGTAGAACCATCAGGTAAAACAGGATTAAAAGGAATCCCTATAAATTTAAAAATGGGGGATTTAATGATATACAACGGTGAAAAAATTGAGCATTGGAGAGAAGTTTTTTATGGAAATTGGTGTGTGCAAGTATTTTTACACTACAATATAAAAGGCACAAAAAAAGCAGAAGAAAATAAGTTTGATAAAAGAGCATTTATAGGTTTACCACATGACTGCTAAAGAATATTTTTTTCTAACTGCATTACCTAGATGTGGTAATACTTTATTAGCTGTATTATTAAATCAACACGAAAATGTAAAAACAACAGCAAATAGTTTATTACCAGAAATATTTAATAGTTTATTTTTATTAAAAAGAGATGAAAAGTTTTTAAATTTTCCAGATCATAAATCTTTAGAAAACGTTGTCAGATCTGTTTTTGATTCTTATTATAGTCACTGGGATTGTGACTATGTAATTGATAGATCATCTTGGGGCCAAGAGTTTAATCTTAATATAATTAATACTTTGTTTAATAAAAATAAATTTATTATATTAAAAAGACCTATGAAAGAAATTTTAAATTCATTTGCTTCAATATGTAAAGAAGATAATAGATCAAAGTATTTAGAAGGTTTATTAAATAAAAATACAGTTTTAACAAACAACATTGAATCAATTAAAAATTTAATGTCTTCGGACGAGGACAAAATAATAATTAATTATAAAGACTTAGTTGAGAGTACAAATGACACGGTAAAAAATATATTTAATTTTTTAAATATTGAATACAAACCTGTAGAATATAAACTACAACAATTAAATATTAACAATGTTTTATATGAAGACAAACAGTGTAACATAGATGACATGCATTTAATTCACGAAGATGGAATACAGTTACGTAAAGAATCAAACTTTTTAAATAAAGATATGTTAAATAAATGTGAGGAAATAGATAATTATCTTTGGTCATGAAAATAGAAGGAATATTTATAACACCTGTTGGATTTAGTGAAAACCCTAACCATAAAACTATGAAAGATAAATTAATAAAAGAATGTAAAGTTCTTAAAAATAAAATTAAATGTGGAGGAGATAATTGGGATGCCACAGTTTATAATACTTGCCAAACAAATAACCTACATAAAAACAAAAAATTTGATGACTTACATAGTTGGATATTTAATGAGGTCAAAGTGTTTGCGGATAAACTTGGGTATACAGATAAAAAAATGTTTTGTGAATTAAGTTGGTTTAATTATTATAATAAAAATGACTATCAAGAAGCCCATGATCACGAAGGAAATGAAATATCTGCTGTTTATTTTTTATCAACACCTAAAGATTGTGGACATTTAAGATTTATTTCCCCTGAACCTAAAGGCATAAAACGTGTTTATATAAAAAATAATCCTTTTACTTGGAGAGAATTTAAAGTAATTCCTAAAGAAGGGCTACTAGTTATATTTAAATCTAATCTAATGCATGGGGTCCAACAAAATAAATCTAATAAACCAAGAATATCTTTAGCTTATAACTTTAGAATTAAATAGTAATGAAAATTAGAGAAAATTTTATATCACAAAAAGACTTTGAAAATCTTAGTTCAGTTATGATGAGCAATCACATTCCCTACTATTTTAAAAATAATGTTGCACATAAAGGTGACAAAGACTTTTATTTTACTCATGAGTTGTTTAATGAAAAAAAAGAAAAAAGCAGATATTTTGATTTAATAGTTCCTGTGTTAGATAAATTAAAAGTATCTACATTGTTAAGAGTAAAAGTTAATTGTTTTCCAAGCACTAAAGAAATTATTAAATATAACGAACATATTGATTTTCCATTTAAACATAATGGAGCTGTGTTTTATATAAACACATGTGATGGTGGCACATGGATAAAAGATAAATTTATACAGTCTATAAGTAATAGAATTTTATTATTTGATTCAAATCAACCACATCAAAGCACAAATTGCACAGATAAAAAATGTCGTTTTAACATTAATATAAACTATTTTTAGCGTTAACAGAGTTTTAAACCTGTTGAATTTATCAACAATCTGATATAACACCTAATAAAAAGGTTTTTATATGTTACAAAAATTAGGTTTTGCTCCAGGATTCAATAAACAAGTTACCGAAACAGGCGCTGAAGGTCAGTGGTTTGATGGAGATAACGTACGTTTTAGATATGGCACACCAGAGAAAATAGGTGGTTGGGAACAATTAGGTGCCGATAAATTAACTGGTGCTGCAAGAGCCATACATAACTGGGATAACAATGTTGGAATAAAGTATTCCGCAATTGGTACTAATAGAATTCTTTATGTTTATTCAGATGGTGAATTTTATGATATTCATCCTATAAGAACTACAATTACCGGGGCAAATTTTACAAGTACATCAGGGTCACCAACAGTCACAATAACTGTTTCATCTGATCATGGTTTGCTAGATAATGATATAGTATTATTTGATGCTGTTTCTGGGTTATCTGGATCTACTTTTACAAATGCCACATTTGAAGATGAGAAATTTATGGTGACTTCTACACCAACTGCTACAACATTTACAATTACAATGGCTACTAACGAAGCCGGCACACCTGTAACTAATGCCGGTTCCGCTTCTGTGTTATGTTATTATACTGTAGGGTCTTCTACACAAGAATCTGGTTTCGGTTGGAGTTCAGGTTTATTTGGTGGTGTAGTAAATGGAGAAGCAACCACAACTCTTGCAACAGCTTTAACAGATACAGTTACAACTAACATTGTTCTTACTAGTTCAAACTCGTTTCCGGCATCAGGGACCATAAGAATAGGAACAGAAGATATATCTTACACTGCAAATAATACAGGGACAAATACTTTAAGCGGTGGGGCTAGAGGTGTAAACAATACAACAAAAACTACACACTCATCAAGTGCGGTAGTTACAAATATTACGGATTACAACGGCTGGGGTGAAGCTTCTTCAAGCACAGAGTTCACACTCGACCCTGGTTTATGGGTTCTTGATAATTTTGGTACAAAATTAATTGCTCTTATATATAATGGAGAATGCTTTGAATGGGATGCATCAGATTCAAATGCATTAACTACTCGGGCAACAATTATATCTGGAGCTCCCACAGCGTCACGTCACATGGTAGTGTCGACACCAGACAGACACCTAGTATTTTTTGGAACAGAGACAACTATTGGAGATAAATCCACACAAGACAATATGTTTATCAGATTTTCGGACCAAGAAAATATTAATGAGTATACTGTAAGAGCAGAAAATACAGCCGGTACTCAAAGACTTGCTGCAGGTTCTAAAATTATGTCTGCTATTAAAGGTCGGGATGCTCTTTATGTATGGACCGATACCTCAATATTTTTAATGCAATTTGTAGGTCAACCCTTTACTTTCTCATTTCAACAAGCAGGGACCAACTGTGGTTTAATTGGTAAAAATGCTGGTATTGAAGTTGATGGCGCTGCTTATTGGATGTCCGAAAATGGATTTTTCTTCTATGACGGTCAAGTAAAATCTATGCCATGTTTGGTGGAAGATTTTGTTTACTCGGTAGATTCTGGACTTGGTATTAATTTTGTAGCAAGAGATTTAGTTACTTGTGGGTTAAATAATTTATATGGAGAAATAAACTGGTTCTACTGTTCAGCTAATGCTACTTCGGTTGACAGAGTAGTAGGTTATAATTATGTGGATTCGTCAAATGAAAGACCTATTTGGACAACAGGGTCTTTAAATAGATCTGCTTGGGTTGATTCTTCTGTGTATGCAAAACCTCATGCTACACTCTATAACGCCGATGATAATGCCTCTTACGATGTTATTGGAAATGTAGACGGAAGTAGTATATACTATGAACACGAAACAGGGACCGATCAAGTAAATGCAGATGGTGTTGTTACCGCCATCGAAGCAAATATTTTATCAGGTGATTTTGACATTACTCAAAAAAGAAGTAACACAGGTCAGGCTGTAGGTACACCTGATATTAGAGGAGATGGTGAATACATTATGAGAATAAGTAGATTCATACCAGATTTTATTGAACAAACGGGTGACACTAAAGTAAGTTTTACAACTAGAAACTATCCGAACAGCACACCGATTACTACAAATTTTGACACTACCTCAACGACAACTTTTAAAAGTACAAGACTTAGAGCAAGATCTATTGCATTGAAGGTATCTAACACAAGCACTGGACAAAACTGGAAGCTAGGTACTTTTAGATTAGATATTGCACCAGGAGGAATGAGGTAATGGTAGCGTTTTATAATGCAGCAGACCAAGAACTTTATAAAAAATATAAATTTCTTCCTCAAGAAAAATATAGACTAGGTCTTACTCTTCCAACAGATCCAGAACCTGTAGCACCGGTACCCGGTGGAATAACAAATACAAATGCTTTTAATAATAGTGGTGGTAATAATTTTAATCCAACAGGTAATGCTTTTGGTTATGGTTCTCCTGTAAGTGAAGTTAATGTAAGAACTTTTAATCCTCAATCAAATGACCCTACGGGTTCAGTAGCAAATGCACAAACTATGTATAACAAAGCTAGTAATGCAGGACCTACAGTTGAGACTTTTTCAAGAATGAGACCTTCTCAAGAAGTAATGGATTATTATGGTGAGCAGATAATGAACAACAAAGAACAGTACGGGGCACAGGGACAATACAATAGTCCTTATGAAGATAGTATGGACCTAGGTTATCAAGGTACTTTAGGTAACAATGAAATGTATCCAAGTGAAAAATATCCTAATAGTTTTATGAAAGGTAAATTAAATAGATTTAAAAATAAAGTAGGTGATGTTGCAAAGTTTGCAGGAGGTTTACTTCCTTTTCCTTTAAATATGGCAACAAAATTTTTACCACAGGGTGATGACAATGGTCCAAGTGGTGGGACGTATGGTATAGCAGGATTAAGTGACGATAAAAAAGCTGCCTACAATGCTTTAGCAGGAGAAAACATGTTGTTTGGTGGTGAACAAGGTTTTAAAACTTTAACAGGTAAAAATTTTCAAGCAACAAATTACGTACCCAATCAACTAGAAATTTATGAAAAATTAAAAGATGAAGAGGAATTAACTGGGTTTCAAAAAAAACAACTTCAAGAAGCTTCCGCTGTTTATAAAGCAACTCAAAAACAAAATAAAGATGCGGCGGATGCAGCTGCTAAAGATGCTGAGATTGCTGCGGCTGCTCAGGCTGCTAAATACTACACCCCTACTGGAACTAGTGGTGGCGGAGCTGGACAAGGTATAGATATAAGTAATGCAGGTAATATACGTAGTAGCGATAATAATTTTCAAGGCGACTCGGGACCAACTACTCAACAAGAATCTGATTATGGTTATGGGTCTGATTTTGGGTTTGCTAAAGGCGGTAGAGCCGGATACTTCTTTGGTGGTAGAGTAAACTATAAAAAAGGTGGTCGTGGTAGAACAGATGCTGAATCACAATATGGTGCAGACTCTGTAGGATCTTATGACTCTTCACAAAACAAATCTGGTAGACAACAAAGTTACGGTGGTGATAATAGTAATAATTTAGTTCCTACAGTAGATGTCAATAAAAAAATTAACGAAAAAATTAATGAACGACTAACCGGTATGATACCCGATCGTGTAGATAAAAGTCAATTACTGTCCGATAATGCTAAAAGATATCAAATTCTTTCTAAAAATAGAAACATCCCATTTTTTATGAATAGATCCAATGGACCTAAAACAATAAATAAAAATTTGTACACAAACAATCTTACTGATTTAAATTTACAGTATCCGGACATTGAGATTGAAGACAAATATGGAATGATTGATGGGGACAAAGCTAAGTCTCTTATAGATCAAGCTGTATTAAAACAAACCATATCTCCAGTAGAAGGATTAAATTTAACTAGATCAATTGATACAACTGGAACTCAATCAAATACTAGTGGCGATTATACTATGGGTAATTTTAACTTCAGTAGTCCTAATATTGAAGAAGGAATTTTAAATACTGGAGTTAATTATGATTTAGGTGATTTAAATTTAAGAGCAAATCTTAACACTAATGATAGCACTATAAATGATTCTAAATTAGGTTTTAATTATGGTGATGGTGTCTTAACAGGGTCTACTTTTAGAGACAATGATTACGGATACACTACTAATAAATTAGGTGTAGATAAAACATTTGATGTAGGAAATAATTTTAAAGTAGGGTTGGATGGTAGTTATCAAGAAGATAAATTTAAAGATGGTAGTTATTATAATGCAGATCTAACACCCTCATTGACATATAATGATGGAACATTTAATGCCAATCTTTCTAAAGAAATAGTTGAAGGAGGCACACAACCTAATTTAGGAATAGGTTTTCAAAAAAATGGTTTTTATGCAAATGCCAATAATTTATTAAGTCAAGATCCAACAGGTACAATAGGTTATCAAAAAAATATTGGCAGTCCAGATGGGCCCCTACAGTTTAGTGCAGGAGGTGAAATGGATCCATTTACAGGACAAAAAACTGCCGGACTATATGGAAAATATACTTTTAAAAACGGAGGCCTAGCAGGTTTATTATAATGGCAAAAATTGTACAATCATTAACTAGAGCATCAAAAGAATATGAACAACGAACATTCCAATCTTTAGTCAGGGATCTGGACTCAGTGATTACAAAATTAAACACTTCTTTTCAGGAAGAAGTAAAACAGGAGATAGAAGCTAAAAGTTTCTTCATGGAATAATGGCAGTAGTAAATCAATATAAATTTGTAGGAATAGATAACAACACTACGGGAAGTGCTTTAGATGTTTTTCCAGCAAGTACTCCAGGTGTTAATGAGACTATAATTATTAAATCAATTTTAGTTACATCTGCAGGTACCCCAACAGTGACTGTTACAAACAACAGTATTACAGCTATCAAATCAGCACAACTAACAGCTAATGTTACAGCAGAATTATTGACTCAACCATTGATCGTAGAAGGTGGCTCAGGATTTACAATACAATCAAGCACTTCAGACTCGTTTGATTATGCAATAAGTTATTTAAACATCAAAAAAGAAAAGGTAGACTAATGGAAATAAAACAAGCAAAAGTAGAAACAACTTATAGACACATTGAGACCGGTGAGCTTTTTAAAGAGAGAAAAGACTGGGAAGCTAAGGGTTTCAAGGCGGAGGAGATGGCACAGGACGTAAAAGTTATAATGCCAGCTCTTGATTTGTTCAGTAAAACAAAGTAAAACGTATAGACTAAGGATAAAATTATGCCAATTTCAAATATGCAACAACCAAGACAGATGTACGAATACGGTGGACTAAGTGCCCCTAGACAGAACTACGGTTTAGGTAGCTTTGTAAAGAAAGCTGTACGTGGTGTTAAGAAAATTGCTAAAAGTCCATTAGGTAAACTAGCGTTAGGTGCAGCAGCAGGATACGGATTAAATAAATTTGGTCCCATGGGTATTAAAGGTTTTGCCGGAAGATTTATGGAAGGAAAACCTGGAATGATGGGGAGTCTCTCAAATTTATTTAGAGATAAAGGTGTTGGTGATGCTGTTGGTAAATTTAACATGGGTAAAGTAGCACTCGGTGGTTTAGGTCTAGCAACTATGGCCCCTCTATTTATGGGTGGTGGTGATGAAGAAGTAGTAGAAGATGTTACTCAACTAGATCCAAACGCAGCAGTACAAAGTGCAAAAAATTATTACAGTGGTCAAGGTGATGCTGGTGTAGGTTTAAACTTTATGCCACAGAAAAAATATGTTAATCAAAATTTCTATGCAGCTGAAGGTGGCAGAGCCGGTTATGCAATGGGTGGCGACATTGAAGACGAAGAAGAATTTATGAGATCAGGTGCTGGTCAAAGTAGAAGAATGCCCACAGCATTTTTAGCAATGGGTGGTGGCGCAGGTGAAGCACAGGCAGAACAAATGCTTCAAGCAGAATTTATAAAATATAAGAACAGAGGTGGAGAGTTATCTTTCCAACAATTTGTTCAAGCAGTAATGCAACAACAAGAACAAGGTATGCAACAACCTATGATGGCTGCAAACGGTGGTAGAATGAACTACGATGAAGGTGGTGGAATAATGGATACTGAACAAGCAGAAATGATTGACATGGGTGGTATGGAAAAAGATTACAGAGATGAAGGCGGTTTTGTGGCAATGGGTGGCGAAGAAAGAGCTGACGATGTACCTGCAAGATTAAGTAAGAATGAATTTGTATTCACTGCAGACGCTGTAAGAAACGCAGGCGGTGGAGATATAGATAGAGGATCAGAAGTTATGCAAAATTTAATGGATAACTTAGAACAAGGCGGACAAGTTTCAGAAGACTCACAAGGTTTAGGTGGTGGAGAAGAAATGATGTCTGAAGAAATGATACAAGAACCAGACGGCGCGCAAGCAATGTATGAACAACAACAAGCATTACAATCAAGGATGATATAATGGCAATACCAGATTTTTTAGAAGATACAGTAAAAGATTATTCCAAACAGGCAACGGCTGCATACTCTGCGCCAATTAATACAGATACTTTTACCGGTAGACAATTCGTTGCAGGACAAGATCCTATGCAAACACAAGCGGCAGCGCTTGCAACACAAGGTGTTGGTTCTTACTCACCATATTTACAAGCAGCACAAACTGCACAGACAGCAGGGGCCGGGGCTCTGGGACAATCAGCACAAACTATTGGTGGCTTAGGTGCTTTAACAGGACCACAGGCTTATCAACCTTTTATGTCTCCGTATCAAACAGATGTTATCAACGCTACTTTATCTGAGTATGATAAATCTAGATTAGGTGGACAACAACAAATCAGAGATGCCGCAGTTAATTCTGGAAATTTTGGTGGTGGTAGAGAAGGTGCTATGATGGGTCAGTACAATGCAGACTCATTAGTAAACAGAGGTGCACTACAAGCACAATTATTACAACAAGGTTTTGGTCAAGCTAATCAATTAGCACAGCAAAATTTTGGTAACCAAGGAGCTATTGCAAACGCACAACAAGGACTAGCCGGTGCATATGGTAATCAAATGAATCAACAGTTTGGTCTATCTGACTTTGGTAGACAAGGTATGGGTCAAGATATTAATGCTCTTGGATCTTTAGGTTCAGTTAATCAAGCATACAACCAAGCTCTATTAACAGCTGATCAACAAGCAGCACAGACTGGGGCTTATGAACCTTACGGAAGATTAAATCAATATGGTAACATGCTTACAGGTTTAAGTGGTGGTGTTGCTGGACAACAATATCAAGACCAACAACAATCAGATCCTTACGCATCTGCATTAGCTGGTGCTACAGGTGTTGCAGGATTATTTGGTCAAATCTACGGCGGCAGAAGAAACTAATTATGAAGACTTTAAATAGACCAATGTTTAGATACGGCGGCCCTATTAAAGAGGGTGTCATGCACGGGATCCGGGAACCAAAAAGAAATGGTGGGTCTATGACACAAAGAGTTCAACCTAGTAATGATGGTAGCAGACCAGGTTATGCGGGACCAGCAACTCCTTTTATACCTTTAATTATGGGAGCAGCAAGAGCAGGCGCAAGATATATTCCTAGAGGAATAAACGCTTTAAAAAATTTAGCTAGAACTAAAACTGGCACAAAATCAGCGGGTACAGTAAGAATTCCAGGAGCCCCAGGAACTCCGGGTAGATTTACTAATCAAGGTTCTACGGTTGTAAACAAAGCAGGACCAGTTCAAAACATATACGAGCCTAATTTTTTAGGTAGAGATCCAACTGTTAAATTAGTCGGCGGAATTTATAGAAGTGTTACTAACCCAGCCGTAACTGGAAAACTTGCTGGTGCAGCTAGGTTTGTTGTTTCTCCAACAGGGGCTTTAACTGGTTTATATTTTGCTAATGGAAGATTTTTTAATAAAGATAATAAAGAAGTACCACCACCAAAAGGTAATATTAAATTAGGTGGTAAGGTAGGAACGTCTGGAGCACCAGGCGGCGGGAATCCTGACATGACCTACACAGCTCCTGAAAAAGAATTAACAGATGCAGAGAGAGAACAAATAGAAGCAGACGCAAGAATGAAAAAGATGGACAAATACAAAGAGATTATGGACATCAAAGGTATGAGTAAAGACGCAGCTTATAAATCTTTAATTGATGCAAGTAATATTATTAGAGAAGGTGGTAATCTAAAAGAAGGTATTAAAGATGGTAGTTTAATTTCTAAATTAACTACTGCTGCAAGTAAAAGATTCGATAAAGTGGGTGACACAGAAGCTGCATTAAGATCTCTTATTGCTAAAGGTGAGATCACTAAAGAAATGAACAAAGAAGAAAATGCACTTGCTAAATTACTTAAACAAAAACAAATTGAAATTGCTGATAAATCATTAGCTGGAAAAAGTATGGCAGAAATTATTTCTACGAGAATGGAAAAAGGTGATATGTTCCAAGGTTCAGAACTTGCATCACTATTACGTGTTAAAAAAGGAATTGATGCTAAGGTACTACCTTCAGGACAAATGGAACAGGGACAAGATCCACTTGATTACATTACTTCAGTAGTTGCAACAGTTAATGCAGATGAGACAACACCAGATTATCCAGATGGAGTTTATGTTATAAAAGATAGAATAATTCAAGTTATGGATGGTCAAGTTATTCCGGTATCTATAAATCAATTGACATAGGAGGATAGATGTCTTCTGAGTTTAATTACTTAACCGCTTTAAAGAGCGCAGAAAATAATAACAAAGTAGGTACAATAGAATCAATGCTATCAGGTGTAGCGTCTGGTCTTATTGGTATACCTAAAGGTTTCTTTTCACTGGGAGCAAGCATCATGGATCTGGGTGTTAACAGTGGCAAAGCTGCTGATGTTGAAGCATGGTTTGATAACCTAACACAATTTGATGAGAAAGCAGAAGCAACAGCTGCAGGAAAAATTACAAAACTATTAGTTAATATCGGAGTACCTGGTGGTGTAGCTTTTAAAAGTGCGAGTGGTATAGCAAAGACAGCTATGCTTGCTGGTAAAAATAAAACTTTATTCAGAGTAGCAGATGAGGGTTTAGTAAAAGCTGCTGACAAAGCTTTAGAACTTACCGCTAAAGGAAAAGGCAGGGCCTTTATGGCTGGTGCATTAGGTGGTGGTATAGCTGAAGGTATTTTTATTGGTGATGTAGATCAAGCAGGTACATTTGGAGATCTATTAGGTGGACCAACTGCAATAAATAGAAGCGACACATCTCCTGATGCTACAAGAGAAATATTAAATAGAGTTAAGTTTGGTACTGAGGGTGCAATGTTTACCGGTGTTCTTGGCGGTGTAGGTAAAGTAATTGGTAAAATTACTAATAGAAATAAAAATTTAGACATAGCTAATTCTAAAATAGATAGATGGATTGATAAGACTATGGCCAACTTCAGGTCTAGAAGTGGTAAGACAGCAGAACAGTTTGCTATTGAAAGAGAATCTATTGGACTAAGAGCAGCTGACGCTAACGTTGCAAGAAATTTATCTAGAAATTTAGATATAGATATTGATAAAATGTTTCCGGCTATGCGTACTGTGTTTAACAAAGGTACTGCACAAGAAAGAAAAGTATTTTTAAATGAAGTTAATGATGCATTGTTATCAGGTAAAGCAGAATTTGGTGAAGAGGTAGTAGATGCTGCAGGCAGAATAGCAGGACAAGAAGGTTTTGATGCTGCAACCGCAAGAACAAGAGCTCAGTTTGGTGAGATGGATGAGGCTTTACTTCAAAAAGTTAAAGACAAAATAAAAAAAGTTGCAACCAGTGCTGATGAAGCTGATGAAATACAAAAAAGTATTGTGAGTAGTCTAACTATTATGAGACAAAAATGGGCTGGATTGTTTGATGAGCTTGGAGGAACACTGAGTCCCGATGATCTTAAAGAATTCAAAGCTTTGTTTGGTGGTAAATTTAAAAACTATTTGGGTTCTACTTATGACATATTTCAAGACAAAAGTATTATACCCTGGTTAAGATACAAACCTGCTGCTGAAGCTGTAAAAAATGCTAGACAATTATTCAAAGACAGTTGGGCCACAGCTAATCCAGAGTTGGCTAAAAGAGGAGAAACATTATCCGATCTTAGAGCTGAAGGTATGGTAGAGAAAGTATTGAATTCAGCAAGATTACCTAAAGGACTTAGATTTGATAAACCATCAGATGCTATTTTTGACATACCTGAATTTTTTGTAAACAGAACTACATTGAGTGAAGCTGCAAAAAGATCTAAGACACCGATGGTATCTATTGGTGACTTAAATAGTGCTGATGGAGCAATATTTAATAAATTATTAGGTAAACAAACAAACCCTATGCAAACTATGATTGGT
>Ga0208643_1000457_pt1 | contig 27182 bp, 26 predicted proteins | sample VirMetDEL_Nov_12_FD_184516 | JGI IMG/M metagenome (GOLD analysis project Ga0208643, IMG submission 184516) | Aqueous microbial communities from the Delaware River and Bay under freshwater to marine salinity gradient to study organic matter... | ecosystem: Environmental > Aquatic > Marine >... | reverse complement strand
ATACACGCTACTGCAATAGTCGGCGTAGATTTAGCTCAGAAAGGTATGCAGATGCCTCAGAAGTTTGGTAGTGCATCATCTTATGGCAAGAAATATGCTTTAGGTAATCTATTTTTAATAGATGACACAGCGGATCCAGATGCATCAAACAATCACGGTAAAGGAGTAGCTAAAAAGAAACCTATATTAGAAGGAGAATCTTTAACAAAAGCTAAAGCAGCGATCAAATCTGGTAAATTTACTGTAGATCAGGTTAAAGCTAAATATGATATACCTGCAGCAGTGTTAAAAACGTTGTAGACGTAACACGAACCTTATTATATATTAAATGTGAATCAAATTAAAAACAAAGAAATTATGAAAAGTAAAAAAACAGCAATATTATTAGCTTTCTTCGGAGGAATATGTGGAGCGCACAGATTTTATCTAGGACAAACAGGTAAAGGAATTATGAATCTAGGCTTTGGTCTTATACTAGGTCCTTGCTTCGCTCTTTACTGGTTGCTAAGTAGTAATGAATCTTTTGATAATAAATATAATCAGCAGAGGATTCAAAGAGAACAGATGAATACTCAAAAAGAAATGTTAGAAGCTCTTAAAAACAAATAAATTATGACTAGAATATCAGCTAAAATTACACCAGCAGAGCTTTGTGATCAAATGTTAATAGCAGAACACAGGGAAATAATAAGAATACCAAACACAATAAAGTCTGGTAAAGCTAAAGTAAAAGGCATACCACCAGTGTTTAAATTAGGCACTGGTCATGTTAAATTCTTTTACGATAAATTAGCATACCTACATGCTCGTTATCATTCATTACATAATGAGTGCTTAAAGCGTGGCTTTAATGTTACTAACTATTCTGAAGTGTTCAATGATTTACCATTAGAATTATATAACAACTGGGTTCCTGACTCCTTTGTTAGAGATTTATTAGTTGAAAGAGTCAACGAAAGATTGTCTAGTATGAAAGTTATCAGATATATGGGTAACACAATAACACTGTCGGAGTCTAAATTAAATTAAATTAAACATGACTAAAAAAGAACAAAAGCATATTTTAGATCAACTAAGAGATGATTCTAATTATTACGGAGAATTCGGGCAACAGTTCCTAAGTAATTCTAATATCAGAACATTAATGAAAGATCCTTTAAGTTTTGGCACGCCAACAGAGCCTCACTTAAATTTAGTTAAGGGTCAATACTTTCATAACATGGTTTTAGAACCTGAAAAGATCGATAGCTTCCAAATTATAGAGGCATCGACTAGAAACACAAAAATTTACAAAGAAGAGTCTGCTGGTGAAATCTGCCTGCTAACAAAAGAGAGAGACGAACTCATAGAACTCAAAAACATCATGATGGCAAATCCAACTGCTAGAAATCTAGTGGCTGACCTTGATGTTGAGTATGAAGTTCCAGGTCTTATGAATCTCTGTGGCGAATGGTGGAAAATGAAAGCAGATATTATTAATAATACCCAGAGTTTAGTGGTTGACATTAAAACAACAGGTGATATTGATAAGTTCTCTTCTAGTGCGTGGGAATATAACTATGACTCACAAGCCTATATTTATTCTGAGTACTTCAAAATGGACTTTGTGTTCGTTGTTGTATGTAAGAAATCTAAAAGATTAGGTATATTTGATTGCTCTCCTGAGTTTCTGGCAAGGGGTAAAGAGAAAGTAGAACAAGCTGTAGAGCTTTACAGAAAGTACTCGGACAAATCGTTTGATCCGAAAACATATTTTATTGCAAACACCCTATAGCCTTATAGGACAAAACAAATTATTTATTATGGCTAGTATCATTAAATTTAGTATCGATCTTAATAAGATCCCGAAAGACAAGATTATCATTGGAAAGAAAGGTAAGTATTTACCTATGACATTAACTATCAACGACGAGATTGATCAGTATGGTAATCAAGGACCAGTAGTAATTGAGCAATCCAAGGAGGAGCGCGAAGCGAAAGCGGAAAAAGTATACATGGGTAATTGCAAAGTTGTTTGGACTAACGACCAAAACGTAGCGAAAGCACCTTACGTAGAGAATGGAGCAGCAGGAGCGCCAGCCCCAGCACCAGCCCCAGCACCAGAAGATGATTTACCGTTCTAAATTATAAAGTTTATGACCGAAAGAACAAACTCACCACAGCTAAGTTCAGAACGAAGCAGTGTTAACGACAGAGTAGATAAAATGAAATTCTTAGGGAATTCAAAAACATCTGTTTGGAGACGTAAACGTAGGAATAGAGCAATATAGTGCTATACACTGAATAGGAGTCCTTCAACAAAAGAACCTTTGGATCGGTTTGTTTGTTTGTATTTTCATATTTTACCGAAGGGCTTTTATTAGTGTATATATTTTTAATCAAATCAAATCAAATATCCTATGCAAGTAGAGACAACTGAAATAAACGGATTCTTAATTGAAGAGTTTAATCAGCATAAATTAGAGGAGGGGAAGACACAAGGAGTTTGTCCCCTTTGCTCTTCTAATCGAAAAGCAGCGCATCAGAAAGCGAAGTGCGCGAGCTACGATTGGCAGAGAGGAATTGGTAGTTGTCATAACTGCGACTCTACCTTTCAACTTCACACATTCAAAAGAAAAGGCAATCCACTAAAAGTGTACGAGAGACCACCAGCTATAGATGTTAAAGCTAAAGAGCTTAGCACACCAGCAGAAGACTGGTTTAAAAAGAGAGGTATATCTAAGAAAACTTTAGACGATCTAAAAGTTACAGCAGGTAACGAATGGATGCCGCAAACACAGAAATCAGAGAGCGTAATTGAATTTAACTACTACATTGGACAGGAGTTAGTTAATATTAAATACAGAGACGGTAGGAAAAACTTCAAACTTTACAAAGGAGCAGAAAAAGTATTCTATAATATTGATAGTATTGTAGGACATGGATTTTGTGTAATTGTTGAAGGCGAAATGGACGTGCTAGCATTACATGAAGCAGGTATTGAGAATGCAATCTCAGTTCCTAATGGCGCAACTTTGAACCACAACAACCTGGATTACTTAGATAACTGTATTGATTACTTCATTGACATGGAGAAAGTTATAATAGCAGTTGATAATGACACAGCAGGAGAAGCATTAAAATCAGAGTTAATCCGTAGACTAGGAGCAGAAGTTTGCTACTTAGTAGACTTTGGAGAATACAAAGATTCAAATGACTATCTTGTAGGAGAAGGCAAGGATGCTTTGATGGATGTTATAGCGAAAGCTAAACAAGTTCCATTAGAGAATGTAACAACATTCAGAGATGTTGAAGGAGAGATTGAAGACTTTGTTAAGAATGGTTTTAAACCAGGATTTCAAATTGGTTTAGAAAACTTTGATGATATCTTCTCTACATATACTGGACAATTCATTAGTGTAACTGGAGTGCCAAGTTCTGGTAAGTCTGATTTCGTAGATCAGATGGCTGTTGGTTATAATAAGAATTACCAATGGAAGACCGCTTATGCATCACCTGAGAATCATCCTACATATTTACATGCTCATAAGTTAATGAGAAAGATATGGGAAGGAATGCCAGGAGCGCAGGATATAAAAACAGATAAGTGGAATCAGGTAGCTGATCATGTAAATGATAACTTTTTCTTTATTGATATGGAAAAGTATTCACTTGATGCAGTATTAAAAAAAGGAGCAGAGTTAGTAAAGCGAAAAGGTATTAAATGTCTAGTCATCGACCCTTTCAACAAAGTAAGAGACGTTGGTGGATCAGATGATGTTAACAGATATACAATGGAATATCTATCTAAGATAGAAATCTTCGCTAAAAAATACGATGTTTTAGTAATTGTAGTAGCACATCCAACAAAGATGTATAAGGATAAAGATGGCAAAATGGAAGAGCCAACTATGTACAACATCAAGGGTGGTGGTGAATGGTATGATGCCAGTTATCATGGTTTATTAGTCCACAGAGATTATGAAGCTAAGACGGTTAAGGTAAAGGTTCTTAAAGTTAAGTTCCAAAACCTAGGAGAGAATGGAGCGGAAGCTCATTTTAAATGGGACACAGCTAGTGGCTGTTATATACCGCATGAACTAGTTGGGCTAAACGATGATAAGATGCCATGGGAATAGAGGATTTAAAAATAGGTAAGAAAGTACTTAAAGTAAACCAAGACAAATAAAATATGACTTAAAAGAATTATGACAAAACTAAAAGATAAGATTAGCGTAGCTAAGTTAGAACGGGATGCTATACACTTTGCAAGGGAAAGATATAAGTACGCATTTATGCCTGTTAGAAATGAATGGGCTTTTATGGAAGGCGTAAGTTATGCTATAAAACAAATGAAAGTTGGGAGCTAAAAAGAAAGTTGGTGATATGGGTAAATATATACCTGATAAATATGATGCTGAGGCTTATGTATGGTGTCTTAGGAATAACATCCATATCTCACCATTAGCTAGATCGGCGGTTACCTGGTATATAGACATCGAAATCAATGGCAATACAGCAAGAGACCCAAGTACGTATGGGCCAACAGATATATGGGTAAAACTATATGAGTATTATAAATATTATTATAAAAAAAGAAAAGAATGACAGAAGGAAGTAGTACAATGTTTTTAGAAGAGAGATATCAAGCTATTCTAGAGCGGATTAAGATGCATGGAGCATACAGAAATGACAGAACTAGAGTAGGATGCGTGTCAACATTTAACGAACACTTAAGTTGGCATATGGCAGACGGATTCTTTCCTATGATTACAGGTAGAAAAATGTTTGAGAAGTCTTTTAGAACAGAATTCGATTGGTTTATCAATGGGGAAACAAATACAAAACGGTTCAGAGAAGCTGGCGTTAAGATTTGGGATTCATGGGCAGATGAGAATGGCGATTTAGGGCCTGTTTATGGACATCAATTAAGAAACTTTAATAGTCAATCAGTTGATCAGCTAGAGGCTGTTATAAGCAGCATACGTGATGATAGGGATAGTCGAAGACACGTTATTAGTCTTTGGAATCCAGTACAGTTAAAAGAAATGGCATTACCACCGTGTTACCTCTACTTTCAGTTCTTTGTTGATCAGTATGACCAAGTAAATATGTTTGTAGTACAAAGATCAGGTGATATGTTTTTGGGTATACCATATGATATCGCTTTGTTTTCTCAAATACTACTGTACGTTGCTGAGCAAGCTGGTAGATTTCCAGGGCAAATAGATTTACAAATAGTAGACGCTCATATTTATATGAACCAATTTGACGCTGTTAATGAATATTTATGTGAAGAAACTCATATACCTCCGACGTATTCATATAAGGACTCAGAACTAAAAATAGGAGAATATTTGCATGGACCAGTAATATCTGCGCCAGTTGCAGTGTAAAAAACGAGAATTATGAGTAATATTATATACATCTATCACATACCTGGTAAGAAAATAGGAGTTACAAAAAACCTATATAAACGAGTAACCAAGCAACAGGGTTACAAACCAGGCGAATATGAGATCTTAGGATCTTCAGATGATATCGAATGGATATCAAATACAGAGAAAGCTCTGCAAATTAAACACGGATATAAGAAAGACTTTAATTCGTACAAATCATTAGTAAAACAAAGAAAAGGTATGAACATTAATGTAACCGAACAAACAACAACATTCCCAGCTACGAAGGGTATTGATCTAGCTTCTTATTTAGATAAGAATAAGGGGTTTAAATTTATGATAGACGATGTTGAAGTACGTTTAGACGATACAGTTGTTAACTGGATAATAAAAAACAGCAGGGTATCTCACTTTAGAAAGACTAGAGCTTATGTCTACAATCAATCTTTGAAATCATTTATAGGAGAATTGGTGAATGAGCATAAATTTAAAAAGTCACAACCACCTAGTGGACCTCAGAATTTACCTAGTACAATCTTTGATAAGATTAGATCATGGGCAGATACTAGAGGGATATACACAACAGGCGATCCTAAGACTCAATTAGTTAAACTAGTAGAAGAGCAAGGTGAAGTAGCGAGAGCTATTCTAAAGAAAGACTTACCAGAAATTAAAGATGGTATTGGCGATATGGTCGTAGTACTAACTAACCTAGCGCATCTAAGCGGATTTACTATAGAGGAATGCATTCAAGCAGCCTACACAGAGATCAAAGATCGTAAAGGAAAAATGGATAATGGAACATTTAAAAAAGAAACACTATGAAAATTAAAGTAAAAGATCCTATTATTAAAAGAGTGATCAACAAGATTGTTGGCAGATCTAATGTTGGCTTCAAGAAGTACGGCAAAACATTAAAAGATGATGATACTAATTTAGATGGCTGGTTAAATCACTTACAGGAAGAGTTAATGGATGCTGTAAATTATATCGAGAGAGCTAGAGTGGAGATCAAAGAAGAAAGAGACGCTGCGCTTTATACCATATCTATGTTAGAGCATGAGCTTGAAGATCTTAGAAACTATCGTACAAGAAGCGAATTAGGGTATGGCTATTTTGATACAAATAAAGACATGACTGTTACTACTGGTTTTTCTACTACTTGTGACTGTACACAGAGCCATAATGATAAATGTTGTAAATATGGCAATTAAAGGCTGGAATTTTAAGAAAGCGAGTAAGAAGAAAGGTCCCGTTAGAAGTAAGAAACAATCTTATGACGGGATTACTTTTGCTTCAGGACTAGAACTATATATGTGGAAAGCATTAAAGAAAGCAGATATAAAAGCGGAATATGAATCAGAGAAATTTGAATTAGCTGACGCTTTTGTTCTTAAGAATGAATGCTGGGAAAGACAAGGTAATGGTAAAGGCAGTTTTTTACAGAAGATGGCTGTTAATATAAGAGCTATGCGATATACACCAGACTTTATAATACGAAAATCTGATGGTGTTGCTATACACATTATCATTGAGACAAAAGGTAGAGCTAATGAGGCTTTCCCATTGAGATGGAAATTATTCAAAAGGATAATACACGATAGTTATCCAGATGTAGTAATCTTTAAACCACAAAAACAGACCGAATGCGACAAGACCGTAGAAAGAATCCTCCAGCTTCAAAAAGCTTAACTAGGAAATATTATAATCTTAGACAAATGGATAAATACATTAAATGGAGTGTAGAAACCAAGGGTTATTTAAAATGGAGAGATTTAGTTGAATATCAGAAAATTTATAAAATAGTAGAATAATGGAAGAAGTAGATAAATGGGCAATATCTTTAGGATTTTATCCTGGGATATTACTTGGAATCAGAACATATGAATGGAGCAACGCAACACAGTATGTGCTTTATTTACCATTTATAGATATATCTATTATGGTGTACGATGACGAGTGATAGAGATAAATTAGATGGCGTTAGCTTCTTCCTTGACGAGATTGAGGTAGAAGTTCGCTCTCTAGTTACAGATCAACCCACAAAACCAAATATGATTGCAACAATGCAAGTAGTACTAAATTACGTTAACACAATTAAAGGAATTATCGAATGAAAGAAGACAAATTAATTAAGCAATTAGCTCAAGCTAAAAACGAGAGGTTACAGAATAACCAAATGATCCAATCTTTAAATCAAGATGTAAACGATCTACAACAAATGGTTAGTGGCTTTTTAGGCGTAATACGTTTACTGCACGGTTATGACGATGCTATTGCTACACTATCCGAGCAACATGCGGAAGCAACAAAACAAGTAGACTTAGAGGAATCAATAAAAGAAATAGAAACAGAAGCAAAGGAAGTTAAAGTACTAGATTTAGGTAAAGATGATTAATGATAAAGAGCTGTTAAGCAGCATTACGGTACACAATAAATACGCAAGGCATATTGAAAGTGAAGGAAGAAGAGAGACCTGGGAAGAGTTAATTACTAGGAATAAACAGATGCATTTTAAGAAATTTCCTAAATTAGAAAAGATTATTGATAACTTGTATAATGTACATGTATTAACTAAAGAGGTTCTACCTTCGATGCGCTCACTGCAATTCGGAGGAAAAGCCATTGATCAGAACAGCGCTAGGATCTATAATTGTGCCTTTATGCCTATAGATAGTATCCATGCTTTCAGTGAGGGTATGTTTTTATTACTAGGAGGAACTGGTATTGGTTATTCCGTACAGAACTTTAACATCGAAAAGCTACCGTCTATAATGAAGCCGAACTATAAGCGTAACAAAAGATACGTAGTTCAAGATAGTATAATCGGGTGGGCAGACGCAATCAAGACTTTAATGAAGTCTTATACAGGTAAACTTACATCTCACATTACTTTTGATCTATCCGACATTAGAGAAAAAGGAGCTTTGTTAGTTACCGCTGGTGGTAAAGCGCCAGGTCCAGAGCCTTTGAGAATATGTCTGATGATGATTGAAGGTGTCTTACGTAATAAAAAATCAGGAGATCAGCTAACGGATATTGAGTGTCACGATATTATGTGTCATATTGCCGATGCAGTACTAGCTGGTGGAATCAGAAGAGCAGCAATGATATCCTTATTTGATCTTAATTCAGACGCAATGTTAAGCGCTAAGGCTGGAAGCTGGTGGGAAAACAATCCTCAAAGAGGTAGAGCTAATAATTCTGTGTCATTACTTAGACATAAGATTGATAAGAAAACATTTGACGGCGTAATGGAAAGGATAGAAGCCTCAGGATCTGGTGAACCAGGAATATATCTTACTAACGATAAGCAATGGGGCACAAATCCTTGCTGTGAAATTGCGCTGAGACCTTTTCAATTCTGTAATCTAGTTGAAATAAATATGGCAACAGTTAAAGATCAAAATGATTTTGAAGATCGATGTGTTGCAGCAACTTCCATAGCGACGTTACAAGCTAGCTACACGGACTTTCATTATCTTCGTGATATTTGGCAAAAGACAACAGAAAAGGATGCTTTAATCGGCGTCTCTATGACTGGTATTGCAGCAGATAATGTATTAGAACTTGACTTTGAAGTTGGAGCAGAGATTGTTAGAGAAACAAATGTGGTATGGGCAGAGCATTTAGGTATTAATGCAGCAGCTAGAACCACTTGTGTTAAGCCTGCAGGAACTACATCGCTTGTATTAGGTACATCATCAGGTATACACGCTTGGCATAATGAGTATTACTTAAGAAGAATGAGATTAGGTAAGAATGAATCGTTATATCACTATCTAAACGCTGTTCTTCCTGAATTCATAGAAGATGAATATTTCAATCCTAATACAATGGCTGTATTGACTATACCTCAGAAAGCGCCAGACGGAGCTATTACAAGAGAAGAGTCTGCTATTGATTTGTTAGAAAGAGTTAAGTTGATATCTAGGGATTGGGTTAGACCTGGTCATTCTGATGGTTCTAATACTCACAATGTTTCATGTACTGTAAATGTTAAACCTCATGAATGGAAGATCGTTAGTGAGTGGATGTGGGTAAATAAAGATTATTATAATGGTTTATCTATACTACCAGCTGATGGTGGAACTTATAAACAGACGCCATTTGAAGACTGTACTAAAGAAGTATATGAGGAGATGATGGTTAAATTAAACGCAGCAAATATTGACATGAAGTTAGTGACTGAAGAATTTGACGAAACGTCATTCTCTGAGATCATTGCTTGCGCTGGTGGAGCTTGCGAAATTAAATAATATGTTGATAAGATAAATACCCTAAGGAATAAATTAATAAATCCCCTATGATTAAGTTCGTAGGGGATTTTTTTATACATTAAATAAATATACTTTGGGATGTCTATCATAAAACTTATTATCAAAATGAACCCACGATATAGATTCACCGTTCATCTCATTCTCTAAACGTACTTTACAAGGGAATAATTCTGCATTATCTACTATCCATTGCCTAACGTCATCAGATGACATGCCTTTTACAGTAAAATCAAAAGCACACCCAAGAACATGCCCGCTTGTGTACAATATTCTTTTTGCTGTTTTATTCTTAGATATGTCGCAGATGTTTTCTCTAAAACCTCTTTCGTCGAATCTCCCTCCCCATAACCAGGTGTTAATAGTGAATGGCTTGCCTATACCTTCTCTCATTATGAGTAAGCAGTGCAATGTATCTTTTTGGATTACCGCCCACGAATCATTCCCGTATGCATTATAAACCTCTTCTGAAACTAATTCTCCGATCACAAAAAATTCTTTCAGTCTTTGTATTATTTCTAGCCTATCCATAGTGCTATACACTAATCTTTTCTGTACTTATCCGTTTCTTTGTCGCTTGCATTGTTTGTTAAGGTTTAAATAAAATGTGTAATAAAGTTTTCTCTGATGCAATTGGAGTGTGAATCTCTCCTTTTTCAAAATGAGCAATATCTCCTGTAAAATAATCTAATCCTGTTGCGCTGTCGTGCATTTTTCCACTTATAACCTCCACGCTTTCTATTATATCTGCATGGAAATGCTCTCCAAGTTCACCATCTGCTTCCATTTTTGTATCAAAGCATAGGTAGTCTTTAAACCTGTTTTTTCTTCGTCTAATAAATACTTTATCATTTAACTCAAACCACTGCATTAAAGGAAAATTCATTAAATCACTCCTGTTTATCGGATCTGTAGCGTTAGCGGAATTATATCTATCAACTGCTTTAACAAGGTTTTCATGAGCTTCGTCAATCAAAGCTATTAACGCTTCCCTGTATCTATCGTCAATTTTACTATTTAGAACTGTATACATCTTTTATTATTTTTATAGTGTCTTCGCTTTGCTCTACGCTTCTATTTATCGCATATATATTTTTTTCGTTTGATAAAATACTTTTCTCAACAAGTTTAATCAAAACATCTTTGTTTTGTTCCTGTTCTGATATATATTTTTTGAATAACTCTTCGTATAATTTTTCTTTTCTTACTGCATTGTAGACTAACAGACCGCAAGCTCCTAGTAACAAACCTATTACAGTTAAAGACTCGGTCTGCAAAAGATTGTTTATATCTCCAATTTGAGCGATTTTCATATTTATTTGCATTAATTTAGTGTTTGAATATCCTCAGCTATGTAATCCAGTCCTCTAGCTTTTCTCCATCTAGCAGTGTTGCTAGCTTCTTTATTATCGGCTTTGGTTTGCTTGGCTTTAGCGTTGCTTTTTTTCTGCTTTACAGCTGCTTTAGCTTTATCTACAGCTACCTCTTTAGGCGTTCTTTTTGATAATCTTTCCTTTTCTAATAATTTTTCAGCGTCAGTTACTGCTTTTTTATCAACTTCTTGTTGGGCCTTCTTAGCTGATCTAACATCTATTTTTATTTTTTCAAATTCACTATCTGTAACACCTAGTTGATAAGGGGAATACCCTAAGTTTATAAGAGCTTTTTCTCCCCTGTTCGCATCATTTTCCGCTACGATGGTAAGTTTAACAACTTCAGCTTGTTTAGCTATCCAATTAGTAGGTAGATTGGTTACAGCTTCTGTTAAAGCACCAGCTTCTACCCATTTCGGAGAATCCCATCGCCATCCTATTGTTTCGTTAACCTCTTTGTTGTACTTAGATGATAACAAGTATTTTCGGATAGCTCTTGCTTTTGCGTTTATAGGAGGAGATATAGATGTAGCAGCTAATAGCGGCATACCAGTATCTAACATTGGTTTAGCTAAAGCGTCTTTCGTCGCTACAGCAGTTTTTACAGCAGCAATTAAAGCGGCTCCTTTCGTTCCTGTACCTCTTAAAATATTCTCAATCATACTCACCCATACTCTCTGCTCTTTAACCTCTATAGACTCATTTTTTGCCTCTATATAGGCATCTAAATCCTCTTGAGCTTTAACCTTAGCTTTTGCTGGTTTGTATATTAATCCGCCTTTTTTATTCCTTTTGTTTGTGTATAGGTCTAATGCTTCTGCGTAAACCTTATCTTCTTCTTTTCTATCCTCTTCATCATCACCATCAAATAAATCCCATCCCATGAATATAGCATTTTGCAACGCTGAGAATGCAAGGTTTTGAATGCCTCCGTAATAGAGGATCTTTCCTACGTTGGCTTTAGCGTCTCCACGTCCATATCTAAGGTCTCTAGCAGCTTTATGCATGATCCTAGTATATTGTAATGGCGTATTAGTAAAAGCTAGTATAATACGGCCTAAGCCGCTCGTTTGTTCTTGTGATAGTAACATTTGATCAGAAGACTGCTGAGCAGTATCCGCTGTATCTGAAAAATCTATCCAAGCTTGCTCCTCGGCTGACTTTAAAGTATGTTTCTTATTACCGTCTGCGTCAAGCATTTTAAGGTAAGTATTTACCCTATTTCTATAAAATGAAGCTCCGCCAAAAGATATAGCGAAACTATCTGCTTGCTGTGTTGGTAAAAATCCAAGCTTAATGGTTTTAGCTTTAAATACTTCCCAGTACCCTTGCTTACCTCCTACATTTGCAAATTCTGCTTCTTCTACAGAATACTTAAGACCAGCTCTTCTCTCCATTAATTTAGGAGAATCAAGAATCATCATGAAATCTTTTCTAAACTGTTTATTATCTGCTAAAGCTCTTGCCATGTCTATAGGATTATTATCAGACATGTTCATAAAGTTTACAGCAGAGATTAATTGTAGTATCGCCGACTTTTTGTTTATAAACATTATAGGCGCAATTGCTCCATTTATCCAATTAGTAATCCAAGGCGTTTGACCCATAGCGTGTTTACCGCCGATCATTCTTTGGATAGCTCCCGGATTTTGCTGAGATACATTAAATAATGCTTTTCTATATTTAGTACCGAACTTAGCCTCCATTTTATTAAGGTTCTGTTGAGTAAAAACTAGTTCTACATTATTTGTAAATCCTTTTAATAATTCAGTTCTATATTCTTTACCTACTAATTCGTGAAAATCAGTCGCTAAACTTCCTTTACTTAACCAATTAGTCGATGGTTTTAAATATCCTTCTTTTAACTTAGTGGCTGCTGAAACTTCTTCAGTAAACTTTATCATTGCAGGATCTTCTAATATAGCGTTTAGTAATATACCTGCTGGTGTATCACCTATTACTGTTATTCCTTTTTCTAATAACTTAGCTCCAGATGGTCCTGTAAATGCTCTTGCTGGTAATTTAGAAGGTTTGCCGTTGTTGTCTACATTGACTATGCCTTTGATACCACCTTGGTTTCCTTCGATGTCATCTAATTGTTCGCTGTATCCAGCTTTATGGTATAAGAAGTATCTTACTGCTTGATCATATGTCCAAGGTTCATCTTTATTTATTTTAGAGTGCAACTTGTCAGCAATCTTTGGATTCTTCTTCTTTAACGCTTTGAAATCCGCAGATACTTGTGTTTTAATTTTATCTAATGCAGATATACCTCTCAAGTACGGTTCAACTAAAGTTTTTCTAATTAAAGCTAAATCAGCATCTCCTTGTTTACCTTTGCCTAATACCTGATACATTAATCCTAACATATCCTCAGCTTCAGGTCTTCCAAATATTTTAAGCTTAGACATTATCCTTTGATCTTGCTTAGCTCCTAATACACCAGCAATACCTGAATCAACCATTCTTGTGTCGAAACCAGTAGCTTTAGATACCATATCAGTGAATTTACCAGCAGTGCCTTTAGATTGTCTTATAGACTTCTGTACTGCGGGTGACTTTATGTCATTATCCTTGATAATTTCCTTAACAGCTTTTATGCCAGCAATAGTTTTACCTTCAAAAGAGAAGTCATTAAAACCATTTGACACCCTGTCAAGTATCCAGTTAGATTTAGTTTTATTTGAATTGTCATTTAGAATAGTAATATTCTCAAGCTCTACATTAATACCATTGGATTTAGCCCATACTTGTATAGCATTTGCCGTTGCTTCTTGGTTTGAAGAGATTATGTGAATATTTTCAGTATTTTTTAAGCTTACCTTGCTTTTCTTAGAGATTTCATCGTAATCCAGAACAGTTATTGACTTTTGTTTCTTGTTAAGGTTTAAGTAACCACCTAATGCTCCTAGTATTTTTGATTGTTTTATACCCTCAATGTTTCTAGCTGTTGCTATAACTGGTATAACCTCTGTTGACCTTAGGTCAGTAACACTTATTTGCGGTAAGCCTACTTCGTGAAGTTTATCTTGAACTTTCTTAGAGTCAAAACTATTTTCTGGTGAATCATAATGAAATTGATCAACAATTTTAGCGTATTCTTTAGGCATTACCGCTGCGGTGCCTTCTTTTACCACTCTTTCTAGCTCTATATAATTTTTACCTGTCATTATATAATTTAAAGCCACTTGACTAACATATTTTGCAGGAATTTCAGGAATATTAGTATACCCTGATGTTTCCTTGTTCTCTGCAAATAACATAACCTTAGTTATTGGGTGCATTTGCACCGCAACGCTTCTGCTTCTTGCTTGAAAGCCTTTTAACATTTGACCTATTGCAGCTGGGGAAATTATTTCTTTGTTGTCTCTTAAGTAAGATATATAATCTAAGTATAATTCACCTGATTTGATCGCTTCAACAGTTCTACCTTCAATATCGAAGCTATTAGCTACATTATTATTAGCAGTAGTTAAATCATCGAACATTTCAAAAGCATCTTCACTAAAAACTCCTCTAGAGAAGTCAGTAGTAATCTTTTTACCTTTATATGTTATAGTAGTTCCGTCTTCTGTTTCAATAAGTTCAAAAACACCTGGCTTAATACCATAAGCATTAACCATAGGTTCAACAACTTCTTTATAAAATCCTGGGGTATTATTATACAACGCTGTATTAATACTACCAGAGGTAGCGCCAATCAATGTCTTTATAAGGTCTGCAAGCATAGGGGCTTTATCAGTCTCTGTCGATGCGTTTAATCTAGTTGTGATATATTGATCAACACCTTGTTTCTTAGTAGCATCTACTTGTGCTTGGTTTTTCTTACCAAAGCTAAGTGAACCAGGAACTAGCCCTAATGTACCTTCAACAGTATTGGTTGTTTGATTCAATGTATTCTGCATAAACTCTGCAAAATCTTTATATCCTTTTTCTTGAAATGCTTTAGCGTAAGTAGCTTGAGTGTCTGTCCAGTCAGCTTCATAGTCTAACATAAATATATAAGACTCATAAGCCTCTCTTAGTTCACTCAATAGCTGATCATATTCTGGATCTTTCCATTCCCCATTAACAACAGCCTCTCTCATTCCGTTACCGCTCAGATTAGCTAAGTGATTAGTCATGTTTATTCTAGGTTTATCAAACCAAGCATTGCCTGTTTTGTTAACCTTAGATTGTTTTACACCACCTCTTTCAAGATCTTTTAAAGTCTCAGCAATTGCTCTTTCAGATAAAATAGCAGCCATACCTTCTCTAATCTGTAACCCAGCTTCTAATGCAGCGTCTTTCTCGTCAGCAGTCATTTCTGTAGTTAAAGATACTCTACTTTTAAATACATCGAATATAGGCCCTTTGCCTTCTAATAATTGTTCTTCTAGTAATTCAAATGAAGTTTCAGCAGCTATTTGCTTAGACATAGCTACAAGTGGGGCAGGTTTTACTCTTTTTCTTTTTGCTCCATCAGCATAATGGTAGTCTACCCATGCGTTATCACTAATAAGATAATCCAATTTAGGATTTCTTCTCATTTCTAAGTGACCAGCATCAGTCTTCTCTCTATCAAATTGTGGTGATCTTTTTGGAAGTATTTTTCCTTCTGCATCTACCCAGTCCCATTCCATTTTACCATTAGCAGCTTTCACCCATTTAGGGCTCTTCCATTTACCGTTCACTTTCTTTTGAACAGCTTGCTTATAGAATCCATGTTTCGCAAGGTTAGTAGTAGAATAATTACCTAATAAAGCTATCTTGTTGTCTAATAAGAATTTCTCATAGCCAACACTAATTATATGTTTTTTAACTTCTTTATAAGCAGCCTCATCAGCCATTACACCTTGTTTAACAGCTAAAACAAACTTATCTTGTTTGATATGTTTAGATCTTGCTTTGCCGTATATAGACATATTAGCACTTATGTTTCTAGTTATCCTGTCTGTAATATAACTAGTAAGAGGAGCATTTTCTTCTAATCCAAGAGCTTCTTTAAGCTTAGGATATTTTTGTTCTTGTTGGTTTTGTGTTTCTTCGTCATAATCCACAAAAGCATCAGCTTCCTCAGAAGATGTTAAGTCTTTTAAGTCTTCTACGTTAGCCATGAATCCAGATCCTTGAATCTCGTTTCCATCCATGTCGTATTCAACTTCTATTTCACCTATACCAACACCATGTAACGCTCCATTTACATATTTAGGCAACCATATATTTATATAGTATGGCAAAGTAACAGGCTCGCCTTTGTGATCTGTCTTACCCTCTTTATAAGATTTAACTAAACCAAGTATACTTTGCGATCCTGCTGATTGTACATTAGCAACTAAATCCTCAACACTCTCTTCGTTATACCCAGGCAAATCTCTATATTTCTTAGCTAAACTTTTTATTTGATTTTCCCACTCCATGCCGATCATAAAACCAGCAGTATTCTTATCTTCTCCAAACTCTTTGTAGAACGTATTTGTTTTTTCGTATAAATCTTTTACCTCAGCTTTTGATTGTTTTACACCTGCAGCTTTAGGTTTTTCCCCGTTTTTCGGCTTATATAAAGCGAATGTAGTATATGGCACAGATCTATCTGTACCCCCACTAAATCTAACTTTATGAGTCCATCCGTATTCTCTTGCCATAACCTTAGTAATAGCAGCATATACTCTAACTCTAGCAGATTCTTCAACACCTGTAAACGTGATACCATCAACACCAAACTTTTCTATAGCTTGCTTAGCTCCGTTAACAACAACCCCAAGCACTTTTAATGCATTCCTACTGTTATTTACTATTTCTGTAGTAAACCCTGTTTTAGTTTTATTACCAAAATCAAGTTCAACTACGTTTTTTAAATGTGGTGCTGTTTGAAATATAGGATCAAAACTACCTTCCATGCCATGCATAGCCATCCTATATTTATTGCCATCCAATTCAAAAACGTTTGACATATAATCTACAGCAGACATTTGTTTTCCTTCTTCATCATAAAGACCTTCGTACGCATCAGAATTATCTGTAACCGTCCAGTCTATCTTCTGAGCTGTGTCAAGGGATTGCTTAATATTAGAAGGTTTTGTAATTTCCGCTGCAGCATCTGGCTTATATCCTTTCTTTACTGTATCAGTTTCAAACTTAGCATCGCCTTTAATAACTTGCTTAGTAGACCTGCTTAATTTACCTCTTTTGAATTCCCTATTGTAATCCTTTATAAACTGTAATACGCCATCGTCATCCAAGTTTACTGTAGTAATACCTAAATCTAAGAATGTTCTTCTTATTAATTCACTAACTTTTCCTAAAAAGTTTCTATTCTCTTCGTTTAATACAATCTCCTTATTAGCTAATGCTTCTGACAGTAAAGTTAATTTCTCTTCGCTATGGATAGCTTCGCCATCTGCTTCGTATCCCTTTAGTCTTGCTTCGTACCTTGTTGTATCTTCACCTGTTTCAGGATCTTTAATGATCTCAGCAAACCCTTTCCCCTCTATAAATACATTCTCTAAAGAAGTGGTTAATGCGTCTCCTAATTTCTTAGCTAATTTTGGATCTGACTTTAAAACTTTGTTAAGTACTTTGTGTAAGAACTCATGTTGTCCAGTTGTAGTTAATCCTGCATCTGCACTTAAACTTTCGTTTATTACGATATGTTCAACACCATCTTTGTCTGTCCAGAACAATCCAGCTGATTCTTCAGAGAACTTTTTTAATTCCGCTTCTGTGTATGGTTTACCATTATCGTCAATAGCATCTTTAATTAACTCATTTACACCATCAGCACTGTCAGCAGAGTTTACAACTAAGTCTGGCATTTTCTTAGCAAACTTCTTAACTGTTTGTACATCTTGAAATATCTTGCTTTTGTCGATGTTCTCTTTAATGCCTGCAATATCTGTTGCAATAGCCTTATTCATATTGGTATACTTACGTATACTATATCCAGCTTCTTTGTTGGATATCTTACCAGCTTCTCTTAATTCTATTAAAGCATCAATAGCTTTTATATTAGTATCCTTTTGGTTTAACTTGCTAACTAATTTCTTTTTATCTGCAGGAGATAAATGCTTTATAAGTCGGTTGTTATCTTTTAATAATCTTTTCATTTGCTTTTCGATAGTGGAAATATCAGCATCGATAAGCTTGTGTGTTTCTTTACTCTTAGCTCTTAGTTTCTTTTCTCTAAGTTCTGTGATAGCAGCAATACCATCAGTAATTATTTCATCACCATGAGGATCAGAATGTAATGCTCTAGTTACCGACATATCAATAGCTCTTGGCGCCGTAATAATACCAGAACCAACCCAGCCTTGTAATGCAGCTTCTGCACCATCTTCTGAGAACATCTTTTTAGCAACATTCTTTATAGCTACGCCAATATGCTTACCCTCTGCTGCTTGAATGTTCAATTCTTCAAGTCCAACCTGCATCCATTCAGTAAAACCTTCTTTACCACTTGTATATAGCCATGCTACTTTATCGAAACTTAAAGACATAATCTTTGCACCTACTTTAGTGCCAGCCATATATTTAGATATACCTTTAAGACCCGCTTTTTCAAAAGCATAAGCACCTATACCTATCACAGCTGGTACTACAAGATCTGTATCATCAGCATCTAACATAGCGCGTATAGGGTCTTCCTGGTCTCCGTATTTACGGGCAGCTTTGGTTGTATTGTAATCAACCCACATTGGAGCGATTATCTGAGGAGCTAACGAAGCACCGCCAGTCATTGTAGCCGGAATAGCTGTAGAAACTAATCCTTGTATTGCATTAAATGTACCACCTATTAATTCAAGCGGATCACCATTCTTTATACCTTTATATATACTACCAACTTCTTCTGTTTGATAACTTAACTCTTGTATCTTAGCAAACTGACCTGCTACGTAATCGTTTTTAATATCAGCGACTTTCTTCGGCAACTCTACGCTAGATGGTATACCATAAATTTGAGGATTACTAAATGTGTCTACTGCCATAACTTTAGTAGCTTCCCATGCTGTTTCTAATCCAACAGGTAAATTTATTAAGGCAGAGTCTAAAAATCGTTCTGTGTAACCTTTAACACCAACTTCTTTTTGATATTCAGCTTGGGATTCCTCAGTAACGCCTATTCTAGCAACATATTCTTCTATGTCATCTAATTCTTTTGTAGCACGAGCCGCTTTTTCTGCATCTCCAGGTATAACATGAGCAATACCTATATTAGCGTTCTTTTGTGAAGATTCTATCTTCTTTTTGTCAAGTCTATCTGTATACTGCTGTATTACATCAGCTTTCTCTTCTGTAAGGTTTTCAGCATCTAATCCAGGGTTGGATCTTTCACTAAAGTTATTACGTATATTAGCTATCTTATCAGCTGAAGCTATTACTTGAGGTTTCTTTTCCTTTTGTACTTCTTCTCCTTTAACTTCTTCTTCAGGTTGTTCAATTGGTCCGCTTGACGCAGAACCTGACCAAACTTCTTTTGCTTTATCCCACAGTGATCCCAAAGAACCTTTTTCCGCAGATGATTCCGTATCTTCTGCAGCCGATTCTTCCTGCGTCTCTTCCTCGGCTGTTACCTTTCCCCCATCTATAACGTTATTAGTTTTAGACGATCTGTCAACATCAGCTTGCCATTCAGGGTCTGGATCATTAAATGTTTCTACAAATTTCTCATAAGACATCTTTGTTAGCTTCTTTGCTACCATTTTGTCGTATAAAGCTACATCTCCTCCTTCTGTATCCCACTTTGCTCGGAATACTTCGTATGAAATTGATATTTTACCTGCTTTCTTTAACGTATCGTATAGTTCTCTAGGTGTGTGCGCCATGTTCTTATTTTATTTTATTACTCTCCTTTAAGGAAAACATCATCAATTACGTAATTAGGTGTTTTTGGTACTCTATCGTCTTTTCTTTCTTGTCTTCTTTCGTCTCTTGCTTTGTTCTTAGCATTATAGCCGGCTGTGGCTTGATCTTTAAATCCCGCCATGTAATTAGCTACTATTATATCTGTTAGCTCGTCTTGGCGCTCTGGATCGTGTAATAACTCATTTGTAATACCTAAGCCAATCCCGTCCTCATCTCCTAGTGTATCGTCAGCTGCTAATGATATTAAAGTATTGCGTCCGGCTTTTCTAAGTTGAGCTCTAAATTGTTTCTCTGTATTTTTTTCTACTTGTGGTGTCCACTCGACACCTGCTTTATAAAGACCTTCGCCCATCCTCCCAATAGCTATAGGTGTATCATAATCAGCTCTTATATATTTTGGTAGGTCAAGCATAGAAACAGAAGTGCCGTTCCTGTTAAATGATAAGTTGCCATCCTCTGATAGTTCCATATCAGTAGCGTCTGTGTATATGTTAGATAAGAAATCAATATCCTCTCCTTTATTTCCGTTAGAGATTTCACCTTCGTCTGAAGCTGTAAGATATTCTGTTTTTTTTGAAAGTAACCCTTTAAATTGATCGTTAAGGTTAGCCATTGAAGTAGTAATTTTATTCATTTCCATGACTTGATCCTGATATTCTTTATCCTGTGGATCTAGATTCCTTAAGCTATTGGCGTGTTTTGCATACCTGTCTCTTGCTCCTGAAAGGAACGCAGCGACTTTTTCTTTAGCATATGGAGGTATCTTTTCTAAACCTTTACCATCAGGCATCTTGTCTAGGTACGTAGCTACCTTAGCATCGGATTTTTTCCTGACATCATCCCGTTGCTTTATAGCTTTAGTAACAGAGTCAATACCCTTTTGAAGACCTACGTTGAATTTTTCTCCAACATCTCTAAAAGCGCTTGATTCTCCTACTCTACGAGCTGTATTTATTAATTGCTGATTTGCCATATTGTTATTATATTTTTATACTACTCCCCCGGTAATTAAAGAGGCTCCCGCTTTAAGCGATCCGCCTGCTATATCTCCTATTCCTCCGACAAGAGCGTCAGTTGCGTCTTTCCTAGCGGTATTAGCTGCTGCTACTCTTTCACCGGCCATACCAAATAGTGTCTCAGTCTTTTCTAATTCCGCGGCTCTTTGACCGTATGCTCCAGTAATCTCTTCTGATTGTATTCTGCTAGCATCTTGTCTTTCTAATAACTGATTAGCTTGTTCCTGTTGGCCTATAGAAATAGCTGACCTAGCTATGTTCTGCGATTGTTGATTAGCTAAGGCTTGAGCCATTGCTGCAATACCGCTACCTCCAGCTGCTTGATTATTAGAATCCATTACATTTGCTAACTGTTGGTTAGTCTGTTCCGCTTCAAATTGAGCTTGCTGTTGATTGACTGTTAAGTCTTCATACATGTTATCTTGACCCATATACAAGTTAGATGTATCAGAGTCTATATATTGTTGCTTTAAATTAGCGAATTCTTTCTTAGCACGTCTCTGTTCTCTTCTTCGTTTTCTTCCACCGAATAAAGACGCACCAGCTTTAACTAGTCCGCCGAGAGCTTGCCCAGCTCCTTCTATTAATCCTGATGGTAATCCGCCGCCGCCGCCACCACCACCTGATCCTCCTGATAATCCCATAGTTTTGTTTGTTTTACTTTATTATTATTACGTTTATATTAAGTAACTTAACTGCTTAGAAAGATCTCCGTACCAACAGCGAATAGCTCTTTTTTAGCGTTACCTGATAACTCCATCTTGACAGAGGCGTAATACCCAGTCAACCCGGAAATATTTATTTCTGAATTTTTAGCAAAGAATATGAAACTCCCTACCGCAGGTCTGGGTGTTGTAGGATCTATATCGCAAGTTATAGTTGTAAGCGATAAAGCCGTTACAGCTCCTATTTGGTATACGTCCTCTAATGCATCTTTGTAAAAAAGAACGTCGCCTGTTTGTAATGAAACATTTAAGTTTATGTCGAATGCTAGTGTTATTGAATCCATTATACCATTGATGTTTGATAGATACTCCAACCTGTAGATTGTATACCTGTTATTTTTAAAGTTACTATAGCTTCGTCTCCCGGAGGTACAATGAAAGATACAGAAGCATTACCATCTGCTGAATCTAAGCCTGTAACGCCTACAACATCAACACTAGAAGTATACACTAAATTACCAACGCCAACTTGTCCTCCAAAATTAGAAGTAGGATCTGTTCTTGTGTTGCCTGTTGGAGCGATATCTGCAGGGTCTGTATAGACTAACGGGTTTGATAAAACCTTTAAGTTCCATTCCGCAGACTTACCGTAGTAAGTTCCGTCACCATTCGAACCAACGTAATCAAAACTATCTAAAGAAGTAGTAGCTATAACGTCTGCTATTGCAGAGGCTCTTCCTGCCCCTAGTAAATCGTCTCCTATAAATAACGAGTCAGCTACTATGTTACCTGCGTAGATCATCTCGAACCTATCAGGCACGCCTACTGAATTGAAATGAACAGTAAATGTCCCTCCAGCATTACCAACGACAACTGGAATATAGAATATACCTGCGGTTGACGATAGTGATAAGCTTTCGCCAGGAGCTACCCCTATACCTAAGTTGACTGTAGCGGTATTTGAGTTTATATATCCATCATTAGCTGCGTATGTAAATGAATCAGTATAGTTAGAGGAATTATCATGAGTATAAAGCACTTGATTTGACACCACTGAAGCTGTCCCGTATAAGGGTTGAGTTATTATAACAGGGGTTAAGCTATCTCCTTCAGGATCTGTGTCATTAGCAATAACATCGATGTAAACTGTTTTACCTTTACTGACATTTGCTGAATCATCTACAGCGATTGGTATTAAATTTAAAACATTCTCTAAGCTTAAATAATAAGTAACATTTGTATCTCCAAACTTAACAATTGTAGCTTTAGCTGTTATTTTAATTTCAGTAGTACCATCTCCTGTTACAAGTAAATTCAAAGGATGCAAAAGTTCAGTACCACCATTTGTTGCTGGATTTAGATTTGAGAAATTACCCCAATCAGGAATTTGTTTGAACTTTATTATTGACCCGTCGTCTTTAGTAATGCTAAAGGTACATAACAATAAGCCGTCTAAATCTCTCGTCAAGTCAGAATATCCTTCAGGAGAAGTTTTAGTATACACTCCTGTTCTTACTATTGTATATCCGCTTAATGCATTCGAGTCTAATGTAACTACCGTTCCAACAACAGCATGAACCACTATTGGGTTTGGCTGCACAAAACCAGCTACAATGTCACCGCTTAAGGTTATGTTGTAATCAGTATCTACTACTACTCCTGGGAAGTTAATTATTAAGTCGATGTATCCTAACGTTGAAACAATAGTTTCTGCAGTATATAAATTAGTTGGCGCACCACCTGTATCTATATCAACAGTAACATCAGCTCCTACGTCCCCAAAAACTCTAAGGGTATATGATTGTATACTTGAGCTTATGAAGTATTCTTTGAATATATTCCTAGAAGGTATGTCTTGGAGTATATAAGAACGATATACCAGCGGTCCGGCTATGTATTGTTCCGCGGCATTTGCCGTAAATTCTAAAAGGTCTGTTGTTGGGTTATCTGATGTTATTGTATACTTAACAGTGTAAATAACTTGAGTTAATCCCAGCGAACCTGTAGTGTCGGCTCTTGTTATAGAGTAGTTTTCTGGAAACTTATTAGTTAAATAAATTATATAACTAGGGTCTGCCTCAAAAGCGTAATTAGTGGTTGCTGTAAAAGTCAATGTAAATAAAGTGACCTCTTCTCCGAAAGCTCCAGTAGTGCCATACGGCGTCCCTGTGCTTGTTGTTTGATTAGTGTTGCTGGTATTTATATTATAGAATCCGTTGATAGAATACTGATTAAGAACAGCTGCTCCGTCGATGTCTATTGGCAGATTAACTGTTGAAGCGGGCATTATAAAACTATTATCAAAAGTAACTAAGCATTCTACAACAAGACCGTTCTGAGAGAACACTGCGCTAGTTACTTCCGAAGGCAATGCTTCTCCTATAGTAAAATCAGTATGTGTAACAGTATACCCACTATCAGCTGTAATTGTTAATATCACAGCTGGGGTAGTTAGGTTTACTTGGTCGCCTGCATTAGCGTTGATAGCCGAAGATGATACCGAATAATTGTTATGCATAGTTTTTTATATTAATTCGTTAAAATTCCGTTTCATTTTTAATTAGTTTCCACACCATCTATAACATTACTTGTAGTTATACCGCCAACTTCTGTGTTGAAAGTAGTGCCTGTTATTATGTTGTTTTTATAAACATATGTTCCTGTTAAAGTTCCTGTTAAATTAAACATCGGTCTTATATTGTCTGGTAAATAATACTCGTTATTATTAAATATTAATCCACCGATATTACCAGTACCCTCTATTCCTTCTGAACTAAATGAATTATTATCAGGTTTAAAAACTGAATTTATTATTTTTATTTTATCATAATTATAAGGGCCTAAATTTATAAAACCATCAAAATCAATGCTACTATCTACCAATCCAAATGTTGAGTTATTTATGATTAAATTGTCACAAGCACCTTGAATATATAACCTTCTAACATTGATATTATTTATAGTTGTACCTGATAAATATGGGTCACAATAAAAATCTGTTCCATAAAATCCATCTATACTTTTTGCATCCATTTCAGCTTTAGAAGTTGAATTTGTTACAGTTATATTTTTTACAAAAGTATTACCATGTCGAAGTTGAATTGCGGATAAAACATCTTGACCATCAATAGTTATGTTTCTAACATCTATACGAGGGTTTGTTCCACCTCCCACACCATCGCTCAAAGAATAGGATATTAAATCCCCTGTATTTTGATTTAGTTTTATTTCATCATTTTTAAAAACTAATCCATCTAGTACAATATCTTCAAATGGTTGTAGAACCATATTTGAATTTTTTAAATAGGAATCTGTGATTATTCCACTCTGAACTTTTACAAAGTTTTCGTTAAAGTTATTATTTGATGCTATACAATCACCACTAAAATCAATAGTACCACCGTAAAAATTATTATTTACAACTTTAATATCGTATGAATCAGTTGTTAAACGTATTCCTGAAAGACCTTTTAAAAAGTGGTTTCCATCAATTACAATCCCATGCGCTCTTTGTATAGGAATGTCATATAAACCGCAATTTTTAAATCTATTTCCTACAATATTAATATATCGGTTAATTCTATAACCATCCTCAATATCAATAGCACTATTTAAAATAGGTTCTCCGCTTATATCGTGTATGTAGTTATTTTTTATAGTTAAGTATTGAGCGCCTGTTACTGATATTCCATTTCTAGCAACGTTATAAATATCACATTCTTTAATTGTTAAATGTGATGTGACTGTTGATGGTCTTAGTTGGTAACGTAAAGGTTGCTCTGTACCCCCGTTGTCTGTGTATGTGAATTTAGATTGAAAAAATACACATCTTACTTGTGTCGCACCTTCTGGTATCTCTACTTTTTCATACATCCAAACTTTGGTTTTTCTGCCTACATAATCACCTAGAGCATCATAAAAATAAGCACTATACAACCCTTTACCATCATAACTACTGTAACTTCCTGCTTGAACCATTATATATCCGAGTTCGTCATACAATGCGTTTGTTATAGCTTCAAGATTAGTCCTTATAGCTGTTGTTGATGCTACCTCATTACCACTAGAATCTAAATCACCTAAAATATAACCATCTAATTCACCACCTACATAGTTAAATCCAGGGGACATAGCTACTCCATCACCCGTTGTTAGACGCATAGTTATATTGTCGATTGTTATAAAATTACAATTTCTAATAGGTAGTATTGCAATACCATTTCCTATTAACCCTTCTAATGTTATACCTCCAAATTCATCCTTAACACTAAGTCTTTGTAGATTTCCATTTGCGGGGTACATTTCCACTGTATTAGAATTTACAACCGCTAGGAAATCTCCGTTCTGTCTATCTCGTGTATCGTTATTATAGGAATCTGCTAAATCAATAGCTGATGCTCCATCTGTACTATCTAAACTAAATTCTGTGTTGTTTGATTTTACGCCTGCAACTCCTGTATATAGATTACCATTAATTTTAACTTTTGCACCTAATACTAATGTGTCTAGCGTAATTCTATATCTTATATGTGTATTTAAATCACCTTCAATAATACCACCACCAAAAATATTAATATTATCAACATTCCATAGTCCAAAAATAGAGTAGTAGTCATGATTATTTGTGTCTCCTTTTACAGTAACTCCTTTATCTATTCTGATATTTGTGTTGTTTGCAGAATACCTAATACCCATATTTATTTTTACAGTTGAGTTGTCGCCATCGTCAACGTCTTGTAAATTAACTAGATAATTATCAGAAGTATCAGAAAATACAAGTGTTGAACCTTGTGCAACATTCATAAACTCATTTGCTCTGTCTGTTGGACACACACCATATGTGGAAGTTGTAATATTCCCTGCTTTAGAATTAATATAATTTGTGTTGTCTGCAACCGCGCCAAACCATTCTATATTAATATCTTGTGGGAAAACCAAACCACTATGACTTGTATTTGTTTCATCAAATAACTTAACAAATGGATTTGCTTCTATGGGGTTATTATTCCAAACAATATCACCGTTAGTAAATGAACCTCCATTAAATTGAAGTATCATTCCTTTTTGTAGTGTTAACGTTGCACCTCCTAAATCTATAACAGTTTCAATACTTGCCACTTTAGTTAAGTATGCAACATTTTCTAAATCAGCAATGTTTGTTGGTGTAAAGCTATTAGCTAAACTACCATCACCACTAATTACTTTAGTTTCTTTGTATGGATGTTTTTTAGTTTCTCCATCCTGAACCATAGGAATAAACTCGTTGCCTTTTAATGCTGATGTTAATGGTAATTCACTTATTTTTTTATACTCCATTACAAACTTATATTTTCGTTAGTTTCTGTGGTTAAAACAGTAACATTTTCATTTACTACATTGCTTATTTCTACATCAACATAATCAGGAAATAGTATTTGATAACTATCTAAATTATTAGCTAAACAATAATTAATACCATCATCTTTTGCTTTACGCTCTGTTGTTCGGTTGTCTAATATAACATCACCTATTTTAGCTTTATAGTACCCCTTTTGAATACTGTCTATTTTTATTGCCATAATTTATATTAATTCGTTACCTAAGTTCTGTTCATCATAAATCGCAGTAACCTCTTCCTGACTTAATTCTTTGT
>Ga0208643_1000456_pt1 | contig 27244 bp, 48 predicted proteins | sample VirMetDEL_Nov_12_FD_184516 | JGI IMG/M metagenome (GOLD analysis project Ga0208643, IMG submission 184516) | Aqueous microbial communities from the Delaware River and Bay under freshwater to marine salinity gradient to study organic matter... | ecosystem: Environmental > Aquatic > Marine >... | reverse complement strand
CAATGCAACTGACATTCTTGCATTTTATGACTTTGAAGGAATGGTTTTAAGAATTAATAGAGATGCTTTTAAAGCCTCTACAATCGTTTATGCAGAATTCCCTGAATGTACGGAATTTAATTCACAACAACAGTTCAATGCTTGTTCGGATTTGATTTGGTGTCGTGCCCCTAAATTGCAGAATCTAAATTATCGTACTTTTTACCAATGTGGTGAAATGACTGAGGGGATTTATCCTGCGGTAACATCGATAACAACCCACACAACAATGGCTAATTGTTTCAAAAATATTGAAGTTGATTTGCGGTCATGGGATGGTATAACTGGCGGAAATACGTCAACGATTGCATATAATTATGCATTAGAGAGGGTGAATATTGATTCAATGATATCTATGCCTTATGCTTTTATGAGAAATGCCGAAGTAATTAGAAGAATTGATGCACCAGAATTGGTAACAATAGATGATTATGGTATAAAAGAAAATTATTTATTAGAGGTTCTATATGCACCAAAATTGGAAACTATTCGAACTGGTGGATTACAACAATCGTACATAGTCAACCCAGTTCCGCCTTCTATAAAATACATACCAGAAAGTTCTGCGTTTTATTTAATGGATTCCGTTCCAATGATTGCTCTACCCGAATTGACATCACCAATTGGTACATCATCTGCAACAAATGGGCAAAATTTTAGGTCAGTTAACAACGGTGGTTTAGGAGCAACTTTAGTAGTTCCTCTTGTTCACCAAACCTCTAATGCAGGCGGTGAAGATGCGGATATAGTTGATTTCAGAACATGGTCTGGAAGTCAAGTTGTAAAATATAACGATGCAGATATTGCGATTAACGGAGGATTTGATGCAGATACAGATTGGATTTATTCAGGCACGTCATTTTCTATTTCAGGTGGATTACTTAATTGCAACGGTTCTGGTTGGGAATCCGTTTATCTTGCATCACTTTTAACGGTTGGTGTAGAGTATTTAGTTGTTCTTGATTTAAAGGAAACAAACGCAGGCGGTTTGCGTGTTTATGCAGGTGATACTTTTGAGAATGTTGATACATCCGAAACTGGAATGAAGGTGTTCTTAATAACGTGTACCACAGATGGTGATTTCACATTTGAGACCGAAGGAACAGACCCATTTGTTGGTGCAGTCGATAACTTAAAAATATACCCAATTAACTAATGGAATACCCTAGAGAATTTTACCAAAGATTTCACGATGAATTACACGCACACGCAAATGAAGAGGCGTTGGAACAAAAAATATACAGAGAACCTTCTGATATCAAATGTATCGAATGGATAATGAGTAAATTTAATGCGTACAAAAACCAAAACGGATGAGAGATATAATATCAATTTTAAGATGGCTAGGAATGGGATTGCTATTTTTAGTTTTATATTTATTAGGGATAAGTCTATTCCCAGTAATATATCCTTACGAATTACATTACGGATGGTCGGAAGGAAGTTGGGGATGGTATTTCGTCAATCGAGATGAGAAGGATAAAATATCTAATCTTTATGGAGACGAGGGATGGCGTAGAGCGAACAATATCGTAATTTCTGAGTTAAACTATGTTCAAAGATGGTACATTGCCTTTAGATGGATTGCATTACGTAATCCGCATTGGAACGCAAAGATGGTATTAGTGCCTAAAAAAGGTAAGCTAGAAGATTTAACAATTTGGTGGAATAATGGCGATGGAGGTGCGACACAGTTTAGAAATCATACGCTATTTGGTAGCCAATGTGCTTTCTTTACGAAGGATGGTCAAAGACAGTTTAGACTGTCTGTATCCATCCCAGTTAAACTCCTTTGGATATGGGAAAAACAATGGATTGTACAAATGGGTTATGCCCAAAATAGGTACATCTACAAAAATAAATGGTCTGACAGATAATGGCAAAAGAGAATAAGAAAATACGTAGTGGAATGAGGGAATTAATCCTTGCACTACAACACGACTTTAAGTCCGATGATGAGGACATCTTGATAGCACGAGGGAAGTACGAAGCTCCTACATCGTGGAGCGAAGTTATACCTTATCTTAAAAAACAATAAACAATGGCAAGATTAACCGATTCGGAAAGGATAAAATTAGAATTAGATTTAGACGTTGAAAGAGCCAAGGTCAAGATTGATAGGTTAGGGCAAACGGTCAAGCAAGTTGGTAATTTTTCTGCTGAGTATAGACAGAAAATGATTGAAACTAAGTTGGCTACCGAGCAATTGGCTAACGCAGAAATGAGGAGGGCTGATGGTTTACAGAAGCTAGGTAAGAGTATGTCTACAATGACCAATCATACTGGTCTTGCAACATCTTCGGCACTAGAACTTGGTCGTGTAGTTTCGGATGCTCCTTACGGCATTAGAGGTATGGCGAATAACGTGTCTCAGCTATCATCTATGTTATTCCAATTATCGGGGAGTACAAATGTAGCTACTGGCTCTGCTTATGGCTTTAGTGGTGCATTAAAAGCCATGTGGGCATCCTTAATGGGTCCGATGGGTGTATTGTTACTTATACAAGGTGGAATTGCATTATTAGACCATTTTGCAGGTAGCACTAAGAAAGCGGAGGAAGCAACTACCGATTGGAGAAATACCCTTGATTCGAGTGCTGTTAAGTTGATGGTTGCATTGGATGCACTAGAGGACAATAATGTTGCATTAGATGATAAAGTCTCTTTATTAGATAGGGTTAATGAAACTTACGATGATTTAAACATATCTGTTGATGAATTTGGGAAGCTAACCGATGAAAGTACTGAGGCACTCAAGAAGAAAACTCAGGCATTATTAGACGAGGCTAAGGCAAATGCATTAGCTAAATTAATAGAAGAAGAGTATGCAGAACAGTTTAAATTACAATCAGAAAGTGCTGTAGAATCATTAGATAATTGGGATTTAGCTTTGTTAACTGTGGAACGGGCAGTTGTTGGGTTTGGATTTGCTGTGGAGCAGGGAGTGGGGATGGCAGTCAAGAATCAGAATGAGGCTCTAAAAGATTCGGAGGAGAAGATAGGTAAGTACATGGAGTTCATGAAGGAAAAACTTCCTGAAGGAGGAATCCTAGCTGAACTGTTATTTGGCAACCCAGAAGAGCCGAATACTAAAAAGAAAAGGGAAAAGGCACTTAGAGATTGGGAAGCAACATTATTAGACTTATCTAAACTAACTGTTAGTTGGGCAGATAAAGAGAGACAGACTAGGGCTACAACTAAAGAGGAGGAATTGCAATTAGCCTCAGATATTCGGGATGCGAAAATTCAGGCTGAATATGATGCTTGGCTTGGTAAGGAGCAAATAAGATTAGAGAAGAGAATAAAGGAAATTGAAGATAGTACTAAGTCTGAGGCAGAAAAAAGCCTATTGATTGAAGAGGCAAATAATTTGCATAATAATGCAATAGTATCAGCTAACGATGAGAAAAACAGAGCGTTATTACAGTCCGATACTTTATACTATGCTCAAGTAAGAGAGTTGATGCAAGAGCAAACTCAGGGTGCATTAGCAGGGTTTGAAACTTGGCTATCAACTAGAAACGAAATGCTTAATAGTGAAGTTCAGCACAAGGGTGAAATGAGCATTCTAAATGAAGAAGGTAATCTTGGAAAGATAATGCAACAAATGGCTCTTAATGAGAAGATGTTCGAATTAGATACGAAAGAGCATGATAGAAGGATGAAGTCTAACCAATATACTGACGAGCAGAAGCAACAGATGGAGCAGAAACAACAAGGCAGGGCACAAGCATTTGCAAAGCACGACTTGGCATTAGAGAAGAAGAAGGCAAAAGCGAAGGAGGCAATTATCGGTCAATTAGGTGATGCTATTATTGCAATCGCAGGAGAAGGCTCTGCTGTAGCAAAAGGTGTGGCAATTGCTCAAACATTATGGAGCACTTATAGTGGTGTGATGTCTGCAATTAATATGCAACCATTCACTCCTTACAACTATGTTCAGGCGGTAGCCGTTGGTATTATGGGAGCAAGCCAAGTAGCTAAAATCCTACAAACTAAGTCGCCCGTAGAAAAGGGAGGTCAGTCGGCAGGAGGTGGTGCATCTTCGGCTACATTTACTCCTAATTTTAATGTGGTAGGTAATTCTGCTACAAGTCAGATTACCGATACAATAAACAATAAGAATGATGCAACTAAGGCTTATGTAGTATATGACGATATCGCTAAAGCGGATGATATACAGAAAAACTCAGTTGGTGATGCAGGATTATAGAACAGAAACAAGTTAATTTAGTATTATATTAAACAATATAGAAATGGAAAGAACAAGAACAAATTCAAGTATTAGTGATAAATTAAATTCAGTAACAACTATACAGAGAGATTTGTTAGGTGCTGAAGTAGGTCATATAGTCTTTAATACAGATACAAATCAAGAAGAGGTATATAACGGAACTTCTTGGGTTTCAAATGAATCAGGAACTGGATGGGCAACTTATCACGATGGGCTTATTACCACGCCTACAATTGTGGTTGGAACGTCAGAAGTTAAGTTAACTATTGATGGAGAAGGTAGTGCCAGTCTTGCTACACAGTTGCCAAGTGGTAGTGCAGAATTATGGGATGATGAGGATTTCCTTATAATCCCTAATAACAACTTTGATATGTACATACTTCGTTTGGATTTAACGGTAGATTCGAAAACGGGAAGTCCAACGGCAATAACCACAACTTTAGATATTGGAGCGAGTGAGGTTACTCCTTTAATTCCAATTGTAGTGAGAGATATTACAACTACAAAGACAACGCCTTTTAACATATCTATTTCATATCCAGTTTATACTGGAACCACCTTCAATGCAAACGGAGGAAGGTTCTTTTTAAAGGTGGATACGGGAACAGTTACAATTGGTGCAAGAAGCATTACACTTGCTAAAATACATTCAGGAAGATAATTATGAGAAAACAATTAGAAATATTAGACTTAACTATTGATGATTTTGATGAAAGTGGGATATCTGCATTCTCTTTTGTAGATAGACCTGCGACTAAAGAATTATTCGTAGCACTTGGTGAGGAGGATGAAGATTTGGATTCTGTAGAGCTAAAAACAATGGACGAAGAAAAGAGGCTCGTTGTAGGACTCGCTCTCGTTCCAAAGAAGCCGATTTACCGAAGGAAAGGTGCTTTTGAATACTTTATACGTGTAGGGGCGGAAACTATCCGCAAATGCTCTGAAAAGTACCTTAAACAACTTAAACTGCATAACGTAACGGAAGAACATCAGACTATGTTAGTTGATGGAGTGTATTTGGCAGAAAGTTGGATAGTTGAAGATAGTGAAAAAGATAAGACTGCAATCTACGGATTAAATGCTCCAGTAGGTGCTTGGGCAGTATCATTTCGTGTGGAGAATCCAGTGGTATGGTCTAAAATTAAAGATGGTACTTATAGAGGATTTTCAATTGAAGGTCAGTTCAAACACAATCGAATACAATTTGCTGAGGAAATGGAATTCACTCAAGAAGAAATGAATGCCTACATAGCAATAAACAGAATGCTAGATGAGGCGAACTAAGAACGCTTGGGAAACAGCCTTTAAAGGTAAATTTGGCATTGGCTCTTTAAATGGAGACAATGGCATTTCGAACACTACTTTTATTGCAACTGGAGGTACTGATAGTACGGTACATAATACTACATCGCCAGATGATAATAATGTGCATAATATTACTATTAATATCCAGACAAGGGTAAGGGGTGAGGTGTTTAACTTTACTGGTGATTCTCCTGATTTCCTTGAAACTTTTGATTGGACGTATTCGGAAGGAGTTGGAATGACTTCTTCTGGTTTTGGAACTGCTCCCATCTTACTAAGTACAACTAGTCCTTTAACAATAGGGGAAACGTATACAATTACTTTTGTATTATCTGGTGCAACAAAAGGTTGGATAACCCTAGATGATGAAGCAGAGCTACTTTATGATGGAACTTACGAAAGAACTTTTGTAGCATCATCCGAGAAGGTGTTTTTTACTACTATTGATAGTAGAGGATATTGGAATGGAACATTGGAGAGCTGTGTAGTTCAATCAGCATAAAAACGAACAGAATTAAGTAAAATAAGTATTAATAATATAATTTAAAATTAATTTAATGAGAAATCCAAAAGAACTATTTGAGGATATCGTAAAACTAGCCAAAAGCGTTAGTGGGAAACCTACGATGAAAGAGGAAGAAGTTGACCCTGCAGAAGGTGAAGAAAAAGATGAGGTTGTAGCACAAGACGTAGCACAAGATGATGCACAAGATGATGCACAAGATGATATGCAAGCTCCAACTCCTGCTCCAGCTCCTAGTGGAGGAATAACAAGAGACGAGTTTGATTCAGCTATTAACGAGATTAAAGAAATGTACGCAAAAGTACTTGAGTCTCTTTCTCCTGCTGAACCACATCAAGTTCCTACTGCCTTAGCTGAGGTAGATGCTCCTGCTGAGACGGTGGATGTTGCTAATGCTCCCGTTGTGGATACTACTGGAGAGCCTAATGCTCCTAGTACAGAACCTACTGCTCCTAGTACAGAACCAGTTGCTGAGGTCACTCCTGAGACAATTCAAACTCCTGAGCCAGAGTTAGTTAATACTCCAAATGCGAACACTGAACCTGCTCCTGAGTCTAATGTTGTCAATACTGATACATTGGTGCATGACCCTGAGCAAGGAGTCGAAAAAAAGAAACCGATTTTATATCAGCAAGGACGAAGAAAAACAACTAGTGACCACGTTTGGGATTCACTATTTGGAGGAAAATAAAAGAAAATATTAATTAATAACTAAAAGTAAGATATGCCTACTACAACTAATGTAACTACTACTTATGCAGGAGAACACGCTCTTCCGTATATTCAGGCAAGTTTACTAAACGCATCCACTATTCGTAATGGAGGTGTTACGGTAAAGCCTAACATTAAATACAAACAAGTCTTGAAGAAAGTTGCCATGAGTGACTTAATCAAAGATGGAACTTGTGATTTCACACCAACTGCTACAATCGATTTAACTGAGAATATCCTTCAACCAGAAGAGTTCCAAGTTAACTTTACGCTTTGTAAGTCAGATTTTAAAGATGACTGGGAAGCAATCTCTATGGGTCTTTCGGCTCACGATAACCTTCCTCCTAACTTAGCATCTTTTATCATCGCTAAAACAGTAGGTGAGATAGCAAGTGCTAATGAAGTAATAATCTGGTCTGGTGCTACTGGTACAGCAGGTGAGTATGATGGGTTCGAAACCCTAATGACTGCCGATGCGACTGTTATCGATGTAGTTGGAATTGCTCCTGATAGTGCAACTATCCAAGCAGAAATGAGAAAAGTGATTAACGCTGTTCCTTCAACTGTTTATGGAAAAGAGGACTTATACTTATACGTATCAAGTTCAGTATGGAGAGCCTATGTTTCAAGTTTAGCTTTGGCTAACAACGGAGCAGGTTTCTTGAACAAATCCTCTAACCAAGGGTTCACTGGTCTTGAGTTCGAAGGTATAAAAATCTTCTTAGCGGAAGGAATGACTTCTGGATGGATGGTATGTGCCCAATCTTCTAACTTATTCTTCGGAACATCACTTTTAAGTGACATGAACGAGGTAAAAGTATTGGATATGGCTGACCTTGACGGTTCAAAGAATGTTCGATTCGTGATGCGATATACTGCTGGCGTACAATACGCTTACGGTTCTGAAATCGTACTCTATACTCCAGTGTAATAACTGAGTAAAAAAATAGGTTGACGGGGAGTTTCGACTCCCCTTCCAACCAAAATCATTAATAATAAAATAATAACTATAAGATATGGCTTGCGAAAATTTATCATTAGGTAGATTAAAACCTTGTAAAGATTCTGTTGGTGGTATCAAGAATATCTACTTCATCAATTATGGTGACATAGATGGTCTTGTTTACAATGTAACCGATACGGATGTTATCGATACTTTAGGTGTTGGGGTTTCTGCTTACAAATACGAAGTTCATTTCTCTTCTAGCTTTACTCAAAATATTCAAAGTTCTTCTGAGAACGGTACAACTGCCTTTGAGCAATCATTGGAGTTGACATTACCAAGACTTACAAAAGAAGACCATAAGGAAATTAAATTACTAGCTTGGGGTCACCCTCACGTTGTAATTGAAGACCAAAATGGTCAATTCTATGTTGCAGGATTACTAAACGGTATGGAAGTAACTGGAGGTACTATCGTAACGGGTCAAGCAATGGGAGACTTGAGTGGATATACCTTAACGCTAACTGGAATGGAAAGAACTCCTGCTAACTTCCTTGATGTTGACTTAACAACTTCTGGAGGTACAATAGTAGTCGGAGTGTAATAACGCTTTAATATTTAACAGAAAGGAGGGGTCTTTGCTTAGTGCGAGACCCTTTTTTTGTATAATAAAAACAAAAACACTACTTTCTAGTATTATAGTATGACAATAGTAAATCCAACAGCAGGAGTTAATGTTATTTATGTACTTCCTAGGGATAAAAATTATTCTAGGGCTTACACTATAACTCTTCGAAGAGACGGAGAAAGGTCGGTAGTGAGCGACACTGCATTCCCTAATATCGGTTCAAATGTAAATTCTTTTGAATTAGATTGTTCTGCTCTTATTATGAATGAATCTTACTTTATGGAGATTTTAGACGATGAAGGTACATTGCTTTATAGAGATAAAGTTTATTGTACAGATGTTGCAGATTATAACGAAACAATTAATAGTGGAGAGTTTAATATTGATACTGCTCAAGAGGACTCTACATATAAAATAGATGATTAATGGCGAATCCAAAAAGAAGAATGGATAAAATTAAATCTAATGTAACTGCTAAATCCAAATTATACAATGGAGGATTATCTGTAGTTCAATTAGAATCCCATACTGCACCCGAAGTAAAAGAACACGTTTACAAGGATTGGGTAGAATATGGTTCAGACAACAACTATTTTGGTCGACTTATAGATTCTTATTTAGGCTCGCCAACTAATGCTAGATGTATAAACGGTATTAGTGATATGATTTTTGGTAAAGGCTTAGAGGCGGTTGATAGAAACATCAATCGAGATGCTTATATCGAAATGAAAAAGCTAATCGATGAAGGAGAACTTCGCAAGGTTGTTGGAGATAGAAAACTACTTGGGCAAGGATGCTTTAAAGTAGTCTACAATAAGAAGAAAACTGAGATAATTGCCATCAAACATCACCCGATGGAAACTTTGCGAGCAGAGAAAACTACCGAAGGTGTAATTAGAGCATATTACTATCATCCTAATTGGAAGGAACTAAAGTCAGGTGACAAGCCTAAACGAGTACCTACTTTTGGTAATGGTAATAAAAACGATACTACTGAACTTTACATAGTTCGACCTTATACGTCAGGATTCTATTACTACTCTCCTTGTGATTATCAATCATCCTTACAATATTCTCTTTTAGAAGAAGAGGTTTCTAACTATCACATATCGAATATCCAAAATGGATTGCAACCTAGTTTATTGATTAACTTTAATAATGGAGTTCCAACTGAGTCTATTCAGAGTGATATCGAAAAGAAGATTAGTAAGAAGTTTGGAGGAACTGACAATTCAGGTAAATTCATACTTGCATTCAACCAAGACAAAGATTCGCAGGCTAGTGTTGAGGCAATTCACTTGCCTGATGCTCATGCTCAATATCAATTTTTAGCTGATGAAGCAAGGGAGAAGATAATGCTCGGTCATGGTGTAACATCACCTATATTATTAGGGATTAAAGATAATACTGGGTTCGGAAATAATGCTGAGGAATTAAGAACTGCAAGTGTATTAATGGATAATATGGTAATTAAACCATTCCAATTAAACATTACTAATGCATTGGATGATATCTTGGCATTTAATAAGATATTTTTAAGTTTATATTTCACTACCTTACAACCAATAGAATTCGTTGAATTAGACAATATATCTACTAAGGTAACTCGTGAGATAGAGACTGGAGAAAAACTGTCTGAAAACGACCCTAATGAACTCACAGATGATGAATTTGATGAGTTATTTGCTCAGCTAATTGAAGTAGGAGAAAAGGTAGATGATTCTTGGGAATTGATATGGAATGGCGATGCTGAAACTGGAGTAAAATTAAAAGGAGCAGAAGGTAAAAGTATAGAAGACCAAGGAATTTATAAAGTAAGATATCGCTATGCTCCAGTAAGAAATTCCACTGGCTCTAGGAAGTTCTGCAGAGGCATGGAGGCTTTAACTGAGGATGGTATCGTTTATCGCAAGGAGGACATTAATCAAATGTCATTCCGAGGTGTAAACAAACAACATGGTCATAAGCAACAGAATTATAGTTTGCTAAAATATAAGGGAGGAAGAAACTGTCATCATTTTTGGGAATTGCTAGTTTATAAGAAAAAAGGAACTGGAGCAGTTAATATTGACAAGGCAGTACAAGAAGGTTTGATTTTACCTAACAATCCAGAAGAAATGCCAATTCGACCAATTGATATGCCTAATGGAGGAGCATATAGTTTTAGAAGTATGTGGAACAAATTAATAGGAAAAAAAGATGAGTAAAGCGATATTCGTATCACCAAAATACGTTAAACAGAAAAGTATAATTAGTGGAGACTTAGATGCGGATAAGCTAATTCAGTTTATTGAGACTGCTCAGGATTTTCATATTCAAAACTACTTAGGAACAGAACTTTATAATAAAGTGATGAGTCTTATTGTTGCGGATACAATTGATGATGTGGAAAATGCAGTTTATAGAACTTTACTAGATACTCATATCAAGCCTATGTTGGCTTGGTTTACTCAGGCAGACTTTATTCCTTACGCACCTTACAGCATTACAAATGGCGGTGTGTTTCGGCATCGTTCTGAGAATTCAGATTCAGCATCACAAGAGGAGATTGCTAGACTGGCTAATTTAGCCAATGAGAAAGCAACTTTTTATACTCAGAGGTTTTTGGAGTTCATGTGTGATAACAGCAATGATTATCCTGAATACAATAGTACAAGTGAAGATATGTCTCCAGATAAAACGATTGATAGTTCAAGTTGGTACTTAGGATAATGGGAAAAGAAAAGCTAAATAAATATAAACTTAATTCTAACTACATATCTTCCTTAGAAAGATTCATCAAGGAGAATAGATTGTCGAAGGAGTTAACACTTAAAAAGAAAATATAGATGGGAGTTACTTTAACTGGAAAGAGTATAAGCACCACATATCTTGGTATATTAAAGCTAGGAGACAATGCAATAGTTGATGGTACAACAAGGGAGGTTAGTGATGGTGCAGGAAATGCTACAGCAATTAAACTTTCTAATACCGAACTAGAGATTCCTGCTACTAAATATCTAAAAATTAGTGGAGGTATGCGTGATTCGGCTGGCGATGTCGGGGATGATGGGCAGGCTTTAGTTTCAGATGGGGCAGGAGCAATGTATTGGGCAGGCGGAGTGAATAAACTTCCTTGGCAATATGTAGAGGCTGATTTAACTAGCGCAGAAATAAAAGCTATTGGTAGTACTCCTCACGAGATACTTGCAAGTGCTGATGTTCCAACTGGATACCATGCTAGATGTGTATTAGCCATGTTTGAATACACTTATAGCGGACTTCCAACCAGTTTTGATAATAATACCTTAGAGGTTGCTAATATCGGTCAAAATCCTCATATCACCTTTGGAAAGGGATTTTTGAACTCAGTCTCAGATTCAATTGCATGGGGTAGTCAAGATATTGGAGTTAATATTAATATGACTCCAGTTAATACTGGATTAGAACTGCAAGGTACTGATTCACTTGCTAGTGGTACTGGTGAAGGGAAAGTAAGATGTTGGTATGTATTAATCCCAGTATCCGTATAGGCTATGGAAGGAATTACTATGTTAGAAATAGCAGGTATTGCGGTATCGATACTTGGTGGAGGTTTTATAGGTTCAATCCTAACCAATAAACTTGGAAATAGAGCCCAAGACACAAATGACTTTAACATAATTGTAGAGGAATATCGAGGTTTATACCAAGACTTAAAAGGACGAGTAGAAGAATTAGATAGGAAAGTAACCGAACTTTCGGAAGAGAATACAAGGTTAAAAATGGAAATACTAGAATGGGAACAAGGAGCGAAATAATTAAATTATGGGAAAACAAAAGAGTAGCCTTTTAAATGCAGTTTTCATACTGTACATAGCACTTGTCTGTGCTTGGCTATACGTTACTGGAGGACAATTTGAGCGACATACTCACTTTGTAAATGGAATGATAATAGCAACAATATCAATATTTGTTAGTTATGGAGTATTAACCTTATGGAGAGACCTAAAGGTATTCGGATGGCAATGGCTAAAACAGTCGTGGTGGAAGTTTTTTAAATCATTTAGAAATGGGTAATAATATAAGTAAAAACATTAGCTATAACGAGGCTGTAAGGTCTAGTGTAGCACAAAGGTATGGTCTTAATAATAGACCAAACATAGACATCTTAAAACAGATGAAGATAACTGCTGAAAACGTATTTCAGCCTGCAAGGGAACATTTTAATGTTCCGTTATTCATATCCTCTTTTTATCGGAGTCTAGCTGTTAATCGTAAGGCAGGAGGTTCTAGTTCTTCTTCTCATATGAGAGGTGAAGCGATTGATATCGATTGTGATGTATTTGGTGAAATAACCAATGCTGAATTATTTGATTGGTTAAGGGAGAACGTAGAGTTCGACCAATTAATATGGGAATTCGGAACACATAAAAATCCTGCTTGGGTTCATGTATCGTATTCAGAAGGAAATAATAGAGGTCAAGTATTGGTAGCTTATACCGATGACAAAGGAAGAACTAAGTATAAAAATTGGGAATAAGACGTTCAATAGAATAGGGTGTTCAGTGACAATGAACATAGCAATATAATGAACGGATGTTTAATAGAAGAGGGTTATGGGAGATTATAAAGAAAGGAACGGAACTACAAGAGTAGGAGATTTATTGCGTTCAATTGGAAAGAGTAATATCTTAGAGAAGGCGGTTAACGTAGCTGGAGAGATAGGTACTGGTGATTGGTTTGGAGCGGTTAAGGCATTGGTAGCAACAGACCCTACTATCACAAAAGAAACCAAAGAAGATATATTAAAACAAGCCGAGTTAGACTTAGCCGACTTGAAGGATGCGAGAGAATTACAGAGGACTGCCCTAAAGCAGGACGATATATTCTCGAAGCGATTCCTTTATTATTTATCAATAGGTACATTTGCTTTTGCGTGTGTAATAGTTCTTTTATTATTTTTCATAGACATACCCACTGAGAATAGGGATGTTATAAATTTTATATTAGGTATTGTGGTTGGTAATGGACTAGGTTCTATATTCAACTTTTTCTTTGGTTCAAGCCAAGGTTCAAAGGATAAAACACCTTTAATAGGAAAACGTTAATAACTTATAGGGTTATAAACAAGGTTTTTGGGGTAGAATGTTCTAACTTTGCCTTATGCTAAGAAATAAAAAGCCATACTTAATTAGCCTACGAGCCTTTGGTGGCTCTTCGGCTTTTAACCTCGGTTTAAATTTATTCAAAGTAATGTTCAATACGGGATACCTATGCTTTTTGTATACTGATTGAAATAGTTGATAACAGACTACATTATCAACAAATAATACTATCATTTACCCTTATATTTGAATTGTGTTTGTGATGTTTGGTGTTTAATAGATGGAGGGAGGCTTTAATCGGTTTCCCTTTTTTTATCTTCTCACAAATACTTAACTAAAAATATAGAAATATGAATTATGTTGTTTTAATTGTATGTTTAATTTTTACACTATCTAATGTACACACTTTGCCTCAACTATTGAAAGATGAAAATCAGCCTCAATCGCTAAAGGTTACTATTTCGGGATTAGCATTCTTAGGTATTATTAGTTGTTATTGGTTAATTGGGGTTATTGTTGAGAGTTGGATGAACTAAATGATATTTAAGCCTAGACGATTTAAAAGACAAGAGCGTGACTCCTTTAATACAGAGGGATTGCGTAATTTGTATTGGGAGATGTTTGACTCACCTGATGCAGAAGGTAGTGCTTTTAGGTTTATGGAGCGAGAGCCAGTATTGGTTTTAGATGATATCATAGTCGAACATTATAATTGGAGACCAGTGGTTGAATTAGCATACACTAGTAAGTCAGTAGCTGATTTGTTGGGTCTACCAACTAAATCTGCGTTTAGAGTAGGTAAGGCGGTTCGTTTGTCCGCTCCATCTCCAGAAAAGAGAATGTTCATAGTTAAAAATTTAATATTAAGGGGGGTTACTAGAATAGCGGTATCTATGAAGTATGTAGAATTTGATACTGATAACTATCTATACAAAGACTCGTTATACGTACACTAATGAAATACAAAAGGAGGAGAACTGGAAGAAAGGTAGTTCAAAGTAATAAGAAGATAGTTGATGGAATTCAATTCGATTCATCACTAGAGGCTTTTATGTATACGCTTTTAAAGCAGGAAGGAATCCCTGCAATATATGAAGGAGAATCATTTAATATAATGGACTCTTTTAAATTTACCTCGGACTCTTGGGAGACTTCACCTAAGTCAAAGCAAATGACTAATAAAGGTAGAAGGGTTGTTAGGGGAATGAAATATACTCCAGACTTCGTTCATCCTGCCTTTATCATTGAATGCAAAGGCAGAGCAAATGAGACTTTTCCTTTGCGATACAAGTTGTTTAAAAAATGGTTGATGGAAAATAGACCTAATGTAGTTCTGTTTATGCCTAAAAATCAGGCTGACTGTTTAGATGTAATAAAATTAATCAAATCATATAAGTTTTGAATTATAATTCAGACTTCAAATACGACCTACTGGTAGGGCAAATTAAAGAGCAGGAACTTGGGGAAGTCTTAGCTGGTAAAAAAATAGAGGTTAAAAGGGATTTAATGACTCCGAGAACTGGCAATGTCTATGTAGAGTTTCGTTCTAGAGGAAAGCTAAGTGGTATTTCTACTACGGAAGCAGATTGGTATTGCTTTGCAATTAATTCTAGCTTTATTTTAATAGAAACGTCAATATTGAAGAAAATATGCAGGAGGCATTATAAAAAAGGAAGAATCTTTAAAGGCGGTGATAACAATACTTCCGAAGGTTTTCTTATTCCCATTATGGAATTATTTTAAATTATTTTTTACTTTTTATTAGGATGGTAAGTTTTTTTTATTTAAGTTTGTCTCATATTAATCATTAAACATTTTCATTATGAGAGTTTACATCTTAAGAGTCACGAAAAAAAGTATTGGTACTAACGGTGAGTATACCATAGAGCATAGAGTTTTTTCCAGCAAAAGGAAAGCAAGAAAATCCTTAGAATCTATTATTGAATATTATGCATCGAAATTGGTATTGTCTAATGTGCCTAATGAGCCATTTATGTCAGGTAACGAATGGGAATGTTGGGTTTTAGGAGAATATTTATTCAAGCTAACCGAAGAGCCAGTTATGAAAAGAGCTATTAACTACGTAATCGAATCGGTATGAGCAAGTGTGTAGCATTTTGGAAGAAGGATTTGAATCCTATTACAATGACCAAGAACGAAGAGATACATGCTTTAAATCTATCTCAGGAAGATATCTTATACCGAAACCATAAAATTAAACAGCAAAACGAGAAGTTATGAGCAACACAGATAAAGAATTAGTAGAATATCTTAGGAACAGAATAGTAGCCTTAGAATGCGAGCTTGAGCGTAAAAACATCGAGATAGAAAGATTAGATAACCTTATAGAACAAATGTAATTATGGAAAAACCAGAAAAAGTAATGAATATTCAAGAGGCACTATCTGTGCCACTGCCAATCTCAGATATTGATTTCAGAGTACAATCGATTAATAAAGGAGGGTATGCAACAATCCTTGCTTATAAGGATGCGAGAGTCGACATGAAGCGACTAGATGAGGTGTGCGGTGTCTTTGGGTGGCAACGAGAATATACCTCTGTTAACGGAGTAACCTTCTGTGGCGTTAGTATCTACAACCATGAAACTCAGCAATGGGTTATTAAGTGGGATGCAGGAGTTAAGTCTATGGCTGATGGTGACAAAGGAGAGGCGAGCGATGCATTCAAGCGAGCGTGTTTCAATTGGGGTCTCGGAAGAGAATTATATGACTATCCAGTTATTCAAATTAAACTTAATCCTAATGAATTCAAAGTTGAAGGCAATAAGGTTAAACAGACTTATGAATTAAAACTTAAAGCATGGGTTTGGTTTAGCCAATTCCAAGATGGAAAGTTAATGTACCTAGGTGCAAAAGACGAGAAGGGAAAAGTAAGATTCCAATACGGAACTTACACCCAACCAAAATTAACTTAAATTAAACTTAAATATCATGAAGAAGTATTTTTATTCAGGCTTAATAGCCATCGCATTATTGTTCACCTCGTGTGAAATTGACAACTGTAGTTGTAGAGACTACGAGAACGGAGTTGAAGTAGGTTACTTTGAATTTGAGGGGTCTGCGGATGTAGATTGCCCTACATCATACTCTAGTTATCAGGTAGGTGACACATTATATGAAAATATTTGCGATTAAACTTGTGAGAGTCGGAAACTTTTTGTAGTATTGCAAAGTAAATTATTTATTAATCCAATATCCTAAACAAAAGAAATTATGGGAGCATTAATTAAAATGAGCATCAATTTAGATGCAATCGATAAGTCTAAACTTATCAAAGGTAAGAAAGGAACTTACGCAAATCTCATCCTAAGTGTTAATGACGAGAGTCGATTTGGAAATAACTGCTCGATTGCGGTTGACCAAACAAAAGAAGAGCGTGAGGCAAAGACTGCCAAAACGTATATTGGTAATGGTTCAGTCGTGTGGACTGATGGAAGTGTTGTTCTGGCGGAGCGTGAGGATGATGGTATGGCAGAAGTAAATGTTGCAGAGGACACTGAAGATGACCTTCCATTTTAGATGATGCAGATTGATAATGGGGAGCTGTAAAAGACTCCCCATTTTTTATTACACACTTAATACACACACAAATGAATCAAAACAATAAAAGAAAAATAAGTCGGGCAGAAGAAGAGGAAATTGAAAGAATGTATTGCGAAATGCTTGAGACAGACCTCAACATTCCACTAGATGAAATTATTCCTCCTCCTCCAGTCGCATTGTCCTATGGAAAACACACATATACGACTTCTAAGGGCGTTTTTGAGGCTGAGACACCTATTTGTACCTATGGGAATTTTTCGTTCATCCAAGCCCCTCCTAAGACGTTTAAATCGTACTTTGTTGCGTTGTTGGCTAGTACTTATCTTAAAAGTCAGAATAGATGGGTTGGTGATAAAGGCAAGAGTCATAGAGAAGGTAGAGAGGTTATGCATTTCGATACGGAGCAGGGCAAGTGGCATTGTCAGAGGGCTTTTAGAAGGGTTTCGGAAATGGCTGAGGAGACAGAAGGTTATCATACGTACTCACTAAGAACGATAGGATATAAAGACAGAATGAGGTTTATTGACCATAAACTTAAAACTAATACTAATTTAGGGCTAGTCATTATTGATGGTATTGCTGATTTAGTAAGCGATGTGAATAATATCGAAGAAGCTAATAGTTGTATTCAGAGGTTGATGGAATGGTCTGCAAATTATAACTTACACATAATAACCGTTATACACTCCAATTGGGGTTCAGAGAAGCCTACGGGTCACTTGGGTTCATTTTGTGAGAAGAAAACGGAAACGCAAATCTCATTGGAGAGAGACGAGGATAGTAATGTAACAACTGCTAAGTGTAAGAGGTCTCGTAATATGGGATTCGAGGATATTCAATTTTTTATTAATAGGTATGGTTTCCCAGAGGTAATCGATGCAACCCTACCTGATACACCATTTTAAGATGAAAATCACAGAACTTAGGATAGGGAATTATGTAAAGACTACATTCTCAAAACAAAGAGGAAAGCCGATACAAATAAATGGAATTAAAAGTAATTTTAGTGGTGATTATTACAGTGAGGTTTCTAGTGTTAAATTAGAAGTATGGGGAGATATTAAAAGGCTAAAACCAATACCACTGACCAAGGAATGGTTATTGAAGTTTGGGTTTAGTTGCCATGATGAATGTGACGAAGTGGGTATTATTGATTCATATTATTATATAACACATAAAGATAGAATCTTTCTTAGGTCATTATGGGGTAGTGAGGATTATAACTTGGTTGTTTTAGAAGAAACAGGAACGGAGGTAGAACACGTCCACACCTTACAAAACCTATACCACGCATTAACAGGAGAAGAACTAAAATTAAAACTATAATTAAATGAAATTAAGACGAGAAGAATTAGACGAGTTAAGAAGTATCTTAGCAATCAGAAGAGAAAATACTCAGACCATTGGTTTGCTGGAAATGGAGAAAGGAAGATTAGTGGCTCAAAGTTTAGCGAATGAGGCTCAGTATAACAGCCTTCAACATAGGCTTATGGAAAAGTATGGGGAGAACCTTGAAATTGACCCTGATACTGGAAAGGTAAAGATTAAAAAGGAGACTAATGAAGGGTTAAAGAAGGTTTAATATGTTAGAAATACTTGTTCAAAGACATGATGAATGGGTAGCCATGGCAATTGCTAATGGTTGCCCTGCTCATTTAGCAGAGGATGTAGTTCAGGAGGCTTACATCCGATTACACAAGTATTCACCAACAGTTTATCATAAGATTATCTTACCAGACAATGAAGTAAATACTTTCTATATGTTCTCTGTAGTAAGAAATACATTCCGAACACTAGCGAAGCATGAGAGTTTTTATAGTAACTGGGAGGACTTTTATAATTGGGCTGATGAGGAAAGTGATTTTGAATATGAGGAGGCTTATCAGAAGATAATGGACAAGATTCAGATAGAAAGCGATTCTTGGGGTTCTTATCATTCTAAGTTATTTAACGTCTATTTTAAAACAGATTTTAGCATGAGGGATATATCAAGTGGTACTGGAATAGGTGTTACTCATATCCATCAAAATATTAATAAATACAAAGAGATTATCTTGGATAAGTTCGAAGAGGATTTCGAGGATTTAAAAAACGGAGATTATGACAAAATTTAAAGATGATGCTTACTACAAGGAGTTAGATAAGCGTACAAAGGAGTATAAACTTTGGAAGGAGTTTAAGCTAAAACAGATAGAGAATGCACCCAAAGGTGCAGGCGATGTCGTTGAAGCGATTACGACGGCAACTGGTATTAAAACTGTTGTGGATACATTATTTGGTGATTGTGGATGTGGTGCTAGAAAAGACCTTATGAATGAGAAGTTCCCCTTTAGACAAAAGGCGGTTAAATGTATTGAGCAAGAGGATTATGAGTACTTACAATCCTTTTTTAGCAGGGTACGAACAAGATTAGATGCTACTATGCAAAAGAGACTTGTGGACATTTACAATTATGTATTTGATAAACGAGAGGTGGTTCCTAGTGCGTGTGTTAATTGTTCTCAAAAGGGATTTGTAAAGATGGTTCGTAAGCTAGAACAGTATTACAAGATTGGTGTTGAAGTAGCAACACAAGAAGAAGAAGAGTAAAAATAAACCTAAATTAAACTTATGCCTAAGAATTTGGTCGATTTGACAGTTTCAGATATTGCATTTATAAAGAGTACTTATAGCAATCCTGATATGTCTCAGAAAGAAAAACAGATATTACTCGCTACTCATTATGGAGTCTCTAGGAGGACTATAAGAAGATGGACTAAGGATTTTAATATAAAGCCCAATGGATGTCTGAGTGATTCAATAATAATGACATATGATATCGAAACAACCCTGAATAAAGCGTGGGTTTGGGGTACTGGAAAAACCTATGTCGGTCACAAATCATTAATAGATGAAACTAAGATTATATCTATATGTTACAAATATCTTGGTGATGACACTGTTTATACAATTGTATGGGATAATGACGAAGGTCAGCAGTGCGACAAGAGACTTATAATTAAGTTCTTGGAGGTATACAATAAAGTTGATATGGTGATTGGTCAAAATAATGACAACTTTGACAATAAGATAGTAGTTGCACGAGCAATGAAGTACGGATTATATGTCAATATGCACCAGAAGAGTTTTGATATCTACAAGCAAGTTAGACGAATTGCTAAACTACCTTCTTACTCCTTAGATTATATGACCAAGTATTTTGGTGTTGCTCATAAACTTTCACACGAGGGGATAGTTATGTGGAAGATGATTCAGGAAGGCACACCTCAGCAAAAGGAGGAATATGTAAAGAAAATGGTGGATTATAATATTGGTGATATTGTTTCAACAGAGGCTTTGTATTTAAGGCTACGTCCTTACTTAGGGCATAAGATGCATTTTGGAGCAATGGGTGGTCAACCTAGATTTGCCTCTCCTTCCGATGGAACTTGCGATGTTGAGTTGTTTAAGTTTACTAGCACAGCCAGAGGAACTATTCAAGCAATAATGATTAGTAATACGGATTTAATTCAATATAATATTTCTCTTAGAGACTACCATCATTTCTTAGACTATAAGATACAGACACAGAGTGAGTTATGATTTTTATTGAAATTATTCGTTCTTTTCCATTGTGGGGAGCAATTGTTTTACTATATTTGCTCTTATACAATCCGAATGATGAGCGAGATTAAACAAACAAAATCACAAATCGAGAAAAGAGTGCTGGCATATGCCGACCATCTTGAGGCAGTTGCCATACTAGAGAAGTGGGATGAGAAATCACCTAACAATCCTGATGTAATTCGAATGAAGGAATTGCTTATGGCAATCCTTCTTCACAACAACTCCCTTGAACTTGAGATTGATGATTTACAGTTTATGAACTCTAAGATACGGGAAGAAAAGAATAATCAAATAATTAAAATAAGAGAACGATATGGCAAATAGATTAGTGGAAGATTACTTCCAAAAAAGAACAGAAGAGTGTGAAACTGGTGCAGAGCCTTGGTGTGAACACGCCTATAGAAAAAGTACTCCGCTTCACTCAGGAGTACTTAAATACTTTCCTGATGCATTAATGGATGTTGCAAGATGTTCAAAGGTAGGTAATGACCAACATAATCCAGACCAACCATTGTTTTGGAATAGAGACAAGAGTGGTGATGAATTGGATGCATTGGCTAGGCATTTAATTGATGCAGGAACATTTGATACGGACGGAATACGACATTCAACTAAGGTAGCTTGGAGGGCATTAGCTAATCTCCAGAAGGAAATTGAGCGTGAGATGGACGTTAGAAATATGGATGTAAATTGCCCTATTGATTGTGGGCAAGAAACAACGCCCAAGCCAAGCCTTGATGATTGGTTTGACGAGTGGTTATATGCTATGAGCGACGAGGATGACTATATTAGACTGGCGTTTATGAAAAACTATTTTGAAAACTACTTAAAATCCCCTAATCTTGATGAAGACTGGTATCGAGGTCGTGGAATAATTCATTGTTTCGATTGGATGAATAGTGACGAGGGGTATGAATTTTGGAGGGAGGCTCATTTTATAGCATTAGACATATTAGAGAGAAGAGATGGAGAGTAAGATTGTTGTAGTTGATATTGACTCTTTAGTCTACGAAAGCATATCTAGGGCAATGGATGTTCAAGAGGCGGTTGACGGATTCGGTCATCGCCTCGCAGACATCATATACCATGTAAAGAGGAAATATTATGTAAAGAAAATAATATTGTGTGGATTTTCTCCAACTAATTACAGAAAGGTCATAGACCCTATGTATAAGGCTCAACGGGGAGAGAAACCTAAAATGTATGATGATGTTAAGAAGGAATTACTATTAAGCTACGACATTCTTTCCATAAGGGGAGTAGAGACTGATGATTTAGTTGCGAAATATATTCAACACTACGGGGATAAGATGGTGTGTGTATCAATAGATAAAGACTACCTCCAATTTCCGTGTGAAATATTTAATTATCGCAAAAGAGAATGGATAGAGACTTCAATAGAAGAGGCTCAGTACAACTTCTGGTGTCAGATGGTTATTGGTGATACTGCAGACAATGTGAACTACTGTAAGGGATATGGTAAGAGGTGGTGTGAGGCTAATCTGGCAGGCAAGAGTGAGTATGGTATGGTACGTGAGGTGTTTGCTTTATTCAGTCACATCTATAGAAATAAAGCTAGAGAAAGATTTATACAATGCTATTGCCTACTAAAATTAAACTTATTTTAAAATGCAGATAGACATTTCAGATTTAAGCAGAGAAGAAATTATAACTACTTATGAGGCTATTTACTACTATAAGTTACAGAGTTTCGAATTGTCAATCCCAATGCTATTAGAATACATTGAGGAGTTAATCGAGAGTGAGGAGTACGAAGGTTGTGCAGGAATAAAGAGGGCAATTGATAGATTTATGGATGAGAATCCTTTATTAAAAGAAGTATATGGGAAAGATGCTCTTTGATTGAAGATAAACGATAAGTGAGTCCTAAGAACCTAGGTGCTTATAAACTGTATCAGCAGTTGTGTTTATTGTAGATGTAGGTTAAAAGTTAAATAAAGTAGGTCTAATCCATAAAAGGATATTGTAAAGGTTCCTACCATCTATTCCACTGAAATTTGGACAAAGAGTATTTTTTTTATTATTTTATTATATTTGTTTGTTTGTTGTGTTTATAGGGTCTGAGGGGAGTTGTTAACCTTTCAGACTCTATTTTTTTACATAAATATTAAAAATAAACTTGATTTTACTTGTGAGATTAAAAAAGATGTTGTAATATTGTCCTGTTGCAATGAAGCAATAACATTAAAACACACAAATTATGTCTTACAACTCAAATGAATCAGCAAAACAAAATTGGATTAACACTGAAACTGCACGTATCTTATTAGATTACGATTTAGATTTCACAATTGAAAAGTTACCTCTCTTCGGGTACAGAGTTATTCCAGAAATAGCAGGAATTATTGACGAGCAAAAAGTTGCTATAGAGTCTGAATATTTTGGTCTTTTTAACTCTAAGTCAGGTGAGATTATTCACACTGTAAAAGGAGGGTACACAGTTACTCAGAACGCTGAGATTATTGCTCTGGTACTTGAAGGTATGGAGGCTTTCGGAGACTCATTAAGAGTCGTGAAAGCTGGTGCTTTGAAAGGTGGTAGAAGAGTCTTTATTCAGTTAGAAGTGAATAACGGAGCGAATGTTAAAGGTGATAAAATCACTCAGTATGTGACTATCATCGATTCTAATGATGGTAGTACGGGTCTTAGTGTTGGTATTGGAGATAGAACTGCATCTTGTATGAACCAATTCTTCACCTTCTACAAGTCGGCTCAAACTAAATTCCGTCACACGAATTCTTTAACTGAGAAAATCAGTGCTATTCCATCACTTATCGAAGAGGCTTTATTTAAGTCTGAAAAGCAAATCGAGACTTATAACAAGATGGCTGATGTGCCAGTAGATGCTAAGGATGTAGCGTTAATGATTGAGCGAGTGTTAGGTACTAGCCCTGAAATGTTGAACGAGGAGACTTCAACTAGAACTCGAAACCAAGTTGAGGCGTTAGGTAATCACATCAGAAAAGAGATTGCTGACAAAGGAATGAATGTGTGGGGATTGCACTCTGGAGTTACATCCTTCACTACTCACGAAGGTAATACGTCTGACGATACAAAGAATATGGAGCAAATGCTTACTGGTGCTAAGTATACCAAGAACCAGAAATCGTTCAACTATGCCCTTCAAATGGTCTAATAATAATAATCATTGGGAACGGGAGTCATAAAGACTCCCTTTTCCTATTTAAAATAAACTTAAATTAAACATCATGAAAATCACAAGAGAAAATACAATGCACGACCTTACTACCTTAGATGCTATGGTAGAATTCATTTTAATTGAGACTGGTATGGATATCAGTACCAAATCCAGAAAGAGAGATTACTGTATTGCTAGAAGTGTTTATTGTGCGGTGGCTCGTAAGTTCTTCGACAAGAAAGTTCCTTATGAGGTAATTGGAATTCCAATCAATAGAGACCATGCTACGGTTATACACAACTCTAATAATATATATCCATCGTATGAACGCCATCCATTAAGAAATCAATTGGCGGAGAAACTAATCAGGGCTATGAGTGTTCTTAACTCTAATTCAATGCCTAGCGTTAGAACCATCACAAAGGATATTACTAAGGACTTACAAGTAGAAATGTTGCAGGATGAGCTTTTAACGGATAATGAGAAGGTCTACAGAACTTTACCGATGGAATTGAGGGCAAAGTATAACGAGAGGGTTGAACCTATCTTAAAGATGCTTAAAATGGATGCTGAACGTATGGCTGATACTGGAAGGTATTAGTCATTAAGAAACTTAAATTAAAACATTATGGAATTAGAAACAGTAATAACAAAAGATAAAGAGCAATTTTTACAAAAAGAAAAACCTTGGTTTCATTGGCGAAGCTTTAAAGCATTTAAAAAATTTATGGAAGAAGATGCTGTTGAATGTAAAAATTGTGGGACTTGGTATTGGAAAGGATGTAATAAAAGATGTGATTGCACATAATTTTATTGCATACAACGGTTAGTATAAGACCCGTTTTTTTTTATGGGTTTTATACATTGTTAACTACTGTTATTTTGAGGGTTGGCATATTGCGTAGCAAAACTTTTTTGAATTATTATTAAATAATACTTGTGTATATCATATATATAATATATATTTGAATATTATTAATTTAAACTATAATATCATGACAATTCAAGACTTACAAAATTTAGACCTTTACAAATGCAGTTTACAAGATATTAATAAATCTTTTAAAGGATTAGGTAGACATCTTCAAATGATGATTAAAGAAGGTAAAGCAAATTCAAATAGATTTCAAGAACTAAAAAAACTACACGTGTTAATTTCAAGAGCAAGAAAAGGAATGACAGCAGATGGTTTTATGATGACATATAACACAGATATTGATAGATTACCTAACTCTAAATCTGTACTATAATGAGAAAGTTAATCGACATTAAAGAAGAAGATGTACAGCCGTTAAAAATGATGGCTGTACTTGCAAATAAGGACTTAAAAAACTACATACAAGACGTATTGAGTGAGCAAGTTTTGAAGGCAAAAAAATAATTGTAGTTAACTTCCGTATATCATCGCCTTCTGAAAGGATTAGACAAAAAAATAAATTGGCTAATCCTTTTTTTTATTTAGTATGTTCAATAGAAGGGGGTTGAAAATATTCCGAGCGTTCAATAGAAGGGGGTATGTGATTTGCCCGTATGTTCAATAGAAGGGGGTATGTTCAATATAAGGGGGTCGGTGTCAATATGGCAGTTTGTCCGAAATTTCTTACGACTTATGACAAAGTGTCAATTCCAAACTTTTTGTGTTAAATTATTTCAATATCACTATATTTTAACATTTACAAATGTAATTTATTACTCGTCTAATTTCGAGCGAAAAAAAATATATTTTTGCTAGGATAATTAAGATTATTTTTGTATGTGATACTTTTACCTTGTTTCATAGCTTAATTAAACTATCTTATAACCTCAATTTCGCATTTTAAGGTGCTTTTTAGGCACTTTCAGCCATCCAATGAGACCTAATATTAAATAATTGTTAATAATCGCTTAGAAGCGAGATTGCAGTGATAGTAAGGTTTTAAGACGTAAGAAAATTCTTATTGTTGATAAGTTGCATAAACTTTAACACTTTTTACTAGGATAATTAAGATGTTTTTTTCACAGGTGCGCATAATTAAGGTACATTGAGGAATTTTTACCGTTTATTGATTTTCTTTTTGATTATTGCCCTTTTTTGTGTAGTTCATCGGTAAAATCATACACTTAAACGAAAATATTACTTTTTTGTAGTTTATAGTCTTATTTGTTATATGTTTGTACTGTTCAAAAGGAACAAAAATAATAATAATCATTAAAACCTTTAAAACATGGAAATTTTAATCTCTTTATCAATCGTTACAATCGCAACTATCTTGATAGTTAAACTTAAAAAAACACAAGGTGCAAACAATGCAATTAACCGCTAATCATTTAATCACAACTTAAAAAGCAAATATTATGACTACAAAAATAAACAATTTCGCAACGGAATATACAAAATTGGCAAACATAGCGTTCAAAATTAATGCCGATAAAAATATCGAGCACTTCAAAAGTGAACCTTTCACTAGCTATGATAATTATACTTATTTTTGTTTATCGGGATGGCTCAAAGGTCGATATTTTCACATAAATATTTATCTATTTTTAGATGGCAAAGTTAAACCTGAAATTTCGAAAATAGTATCGGAAAGAAACTTAACGGAAGTTAAACAATATTTTAAGCAAAATTATAATTTAGCCCTACAAACAAGATAAAAATAATATTAATAATAGGGGCTCGACAAGAGCCCCTTTTTAACACACAAAGTTATGAAAGCAAACATCAAAACAATTAAGGAACTAGCGAAAAAAAATTACGGGGTTAATGCACTTTTGAGCAAAGGAACTACCAATTCGAAAACAGCTAAAAATAAAGAAATTTCATACATTTTATACATGTCTCCAGCTCGTCAGAATTTCAAAAGTATAAATCTTTGCCCCAAAGCTTCGGCAGGATGTTTACTAGCGTGTCTTTATACGGCAGGTCGTGGTAAATTCTCAAATGTCCAACAAGCCCGAACGAATAAAGCAGATTATTACGTAGGTGATAGGAGTAATTTTTTAATACAATTATCATTTGAAATTAATAAAGCTATAAAAAATGCTAAAGGTGCAAAAGTGTTTTTTAGATTAAACGGCACAACTGATATAGACCTGATTGGTCAACTAATTAATAGAGATTTGCTAAATTTAGAAACATTACCTAAAAACGTTCATTTTTATGATTATACAGCTATAATCGGAAAGTGCCTAAAATATAAAAATACTCCTAATTATACGCTAACTTTTAGTAGAAAGGAAGATAACTACAATGATTATAAAATAGCTATAAAAGAAGGGATTAATACTGCAGTGGTTTTTAACGGAAAGTTGCCCGTCTTATTTTCAGGTCAAGTAGTACTAGATGGTGATAAAAGTGATTTAGTTATGATTGGACAAAAAAACATTTGTTTAGGTTTAATTGCCAAAGGTGAGGCAAAAAATGACACTTCGGGCTTCGTAGTAAACAAGAATTTCAATTTAACAACTAAAATATAATAGCATGAAA